>JACCDK010732585.1_pt1 | contig 17586 bp, 11 predicted proteins | sample 7445871 | NCBI WGS metagenome assembly JACCDK01 (sample SAMN15323436, study PRJNA562643) | freshwater metagenome | isolation source: river surface water | place: USA:Blue River Watershed | collected 2017-08-15
CTGGCAGCCATGACGGGTGGACAGATTGGTGTGTTGAACAGCGCGCAAGTTGGCGCGTTGAGCAGCGCTCAAATTAGCGCCTTGACTGCAACGCAAGTGCCAAGCTTTAGCTTGGAAGGCTTGCAAGCCATGACACCTGCAGGGCTGGCTGCTTTGAGCACGGCCAAGATAGCGGCACTGTCTGACGTTCAGTTTGGCAACTTGACCACGGCTCAAATGACGCAATTGACTACCGCACAGATGCAGTCATTGGCAACTTCAAGCAAGCTGGGTTCCATCACAGCCACACAAATGGCTGCGCTGAACAGCGCGCAGTTGGTGGCTTTGACTTCCGACCAGTGGGTGGCCTTGCGCAAGGATCAGATTAATGGCTTGACCAGCGCCCAAGTGTCGGCCATTGAAACGGGCGACTTGGCCAAGTTGAGCACCACACAAATTGTGGCTTTCAAAACCACAGTCAGCGGCTTTAACACCGATCAAATTGTGGCGTTGACCACCGCTCAAGTTGGCGCTTTGGACACTAGCCAAATTCAGGCTTTGACCTCGGCACAGCTGCCAGCATTGGAAACAGCAGACTTGGTCAAACTGACTTCTGCCCAGTTCAATGCGTTGACATCGGGACAAATTCAAGCCTTGAGCACATTGCAACTGGCCAATTTGGCTACCGACCAATTGGCCAACATGACCACGGAAGATGTGCAAGCTCTGACCACGGCCCAAATTAGTGGCTTGGCGGCTGCCAACATCAACAAGCTCAGTACAGCCACATTGGCAGCCATTGAAACGGCAGACTTTGCGGCCATGAGCTCGGCCCAAATAAATGCGCTGGACACAGCACACGTGGTGGCAATGACTACTGCGCAATTGCGTGGTTTGGACTCTGCCGACTTTGCCGCTTTGAACACGGCTGGTATTGCAGCATTGACTTCTGACCAGTTCAATGCGCTTACGACCACCCAAGTAAGAGGCTTTACCACTGCTCAATTGGTGGCCTTGACCACCGACCAAGCTGGCTTGCTCACAACAGCCCAATTGACCGGGTTGACAGGTGCCCAGTTGGCGGCAATTGCCACAGATGACTTTGTCAAACTGACCACTGCGGTAATTTCTTCGCTGAACACAGCACAAGTTGCAGCCTTGGCTACTGGCCAAGTTAGTGCCATGACCACCGACCAGTTGGTAAGCTTGACAACTGCGTCTGTTGCTAGGTTGACCACAGACCATATGGTGGCCTTGACCACTGCACAAGTGCCGAACATCACCAGTGCACAAATTGGCGCGCTTACCTCTGCACAAGTGCGGGCTATTGAAACTGCTGACTTCGCCAAAATTAGTACAACGGCACTCAGTTCGATTAGCACTGCTGCACTGGCTGGCTTGACTACTGCGCAAATTGTGGCCTTGACCACCGACCAGGCATCTGTCATCAGTGCCACTCAAATGCCAGCCATAAGCACTGCCAACTTGGCCGCAATGGAAACAGCTGACTTGGTGAAATTGTCGACAGATGCCATTGTGGCTTTGACCACAGCGCAAGCTGCGGCCATTACCAATACGCAAATGCCTGCAATGACCACCGACCAGTTGGTGCAAATGCAAACACAAGACTTTGCGGCTTTGAGTACAGCCAGCATTGTGGCGTTGACCACCTCACAGGCGGCCAACTTAAGCACGGCACAACTGAAAGCGTTGACGCCTGCACAAATTGTGAAGCTAGAAACAGCCGACTTGGCAGCCTTGACCACCGCGCAAGTGGTGGGCATTGAGTTGAGTGACTTGGCCTTGTTAACCACAGACCAAGTGCGCGGACTAACGGCAGCAGGCCCATTAACCGGCCTCACTACTGCTCAAGTGGCTGGTTTGACAGGGGCTCAAGTGGCTGCATTGACCACCACGCAAGTAGCTGGACTCACAACAGCGCAGATATCGGCCATTGAGGTGCAAGACCTGAGCGGTATGGGGACAGCACAGATTAGTGCATTGACCTCTACTCAACTGAGTAGCCTGACAAACTACCAAGTAGCCGCATTGACTACCGATCAGGTCCAAGCCATTTCTACAGCCAACTTTGCCGGATTGACTTCCAGCTTCATTCAGGCAATGGAGTTAAGCGACATTCAGGCGTTTACCACGGCACAAATTGTGGCGATGGACAGCACGCACATTGGGGCACTCTTACCAAGCCAGATTGGTGCTTTGACCACTGCACAAATTGTGGCCATTCAAACGGGCGATTTGGCGGGCCTAACCTCAGCTCAAATTCCTTACATTACGGCCAGTGACTTGGTTGCAATGACGACTACTCAGATCACAAGTTTGAGCGATACCCAATTGGGCTATCTGACAGCAGCGCAAGATGCAACTTTGACTGCTGGACAATTGGCTGCAATGTCTACAGCGCAAAAGGCCGCTGCTCGAACACCACTGATTCTAGATTTGGGTGGCGACGGCATTCACACCACATCACTTGAACAAGGTGTTACATTCGACTTGATGGCTACTGGAACTCGCGTGCCAACTGGTTGGGTAGGTGCAGGTGATGGTTTGCTTGTACGTGACCTGAACAGCAATAACACCATTGATTCAGGTGCTGAGTTGTTTGGCGATGCCACCGTATTGCCAAACGGTACGACAGCTCAAGATGGCTTCCAAGCTTTGGCTGCACTTGACACTGATCACAATGGGCTGATTGATGAAAATGACCGAGGCTTTAACGAATTGCAGATATGGCAAGACGTGAATCAGGACGGCATCAGTCAAGCCGGCGAACTGCACTCATTGGAATCTTTGTCGATCAAGTCGATCTCGCTTGGTTTCAACCCAGTTTCGCAAGACGATGCTGGTAACTGGATTGGACTGGAGTCGACATACCAAACGACCGATGAGGAAATTCACAAATTGGTTGACGTTTGGTTTAAGTTAAGTTAACGGGGTAAATTTGAAGGAGTGGGGCAATAAAGACTGCCCCCACTTACTCAGCCAAATAGGCTGCAGTTTAGACCCAACTTAATGACCGCTTACTGTTAATATTCAGCTTTGAATGTTGCGCCCTCAATAGCTAACAGCTTTAAAGATGCCAACTTCATTCAAGTAAGAATATTGCTATATGCGGGAGTTGTTGCATGAACATTACGCCGGTCATTTTGTGTGGTGGTGCTGGAACTCGGCTTTGGCCTCTAAGCAGGAAAAGTTTTCCCAAACAATTTGTGCCATTAATTGACAAGAAGAGTTTGCTTCAACTAACTCTTGAAAGAGTTATGGGCTTAACTAGCCTAGAACAACCTAACATTACGTCAAACAGACTTATTTGCGTTGCCTCAGAAGAGCATCGCTTTCTTGTCTCAGGCGCCATTGAATCTGCTAGTGCTACTAATACAGTTGCTGCCAGCCATATTAAAAAATCTGTTTTGCTGGAGCCCTTCGGCAAAAATACTGCAGCAGCCATGGCACTTGCTGCATTGGTTAAACAGCAGCAGCAAGATCCAAGCGAATTGTTGCTCTTCTGTCCTGCAGACCATCATATTCCAGACAAAACATCATTTTTGAACACAGTACAAAAGGGCATCAAGGCAGCCCAATTGGGTGCTATTGTTACTTTTGGTGTTACGCCAACCTTCCCTAGTACGGCGTATGGCTACATTGAAGTGGGGAAAGCCAGAGATGATGGTAGCAATCAAGTAGGTCAGTTTATAGAAAAGCCCAACTTAGAGAAAGCCAGCCAATTGCTTCTTAGTGGTGGTGTTCTTTGGAACGCTGGTATTTTTTTGGTATCAGCTCAGACGCTACTTCAAGCGCTACAAAAACATGCCCCTGATATTCTGCAATCCTGCAAGATGTCAATGGCATCCGCCTCGCATGAAACAGGGGCGCCAAGCCACACTGATCTAGACAAAACCACTGCACCTACCTTTATCCGGCCTGACCTTGAGTCTTTCAGAACTTGCCGCTCCGAAAGCATTGATTATGCTGTACTCGAACACTTTGCTGAAGTTGCCGTTGTACCCTTCAAGGGTCAATGGAGTGACGTAGGAAGCTGGAATGCCATTGCAGACTTAACGCCCCCCGACAGTAGCGGCAATAGAGTTGAAGGACAGGGTATTGCACTTCATTCACAAAACACATTCATACACGCGCCACATAGAGCAGTTGTTTCTTTGGGCACTGATAATTTGCTAATTATCGATACTCCAGACGCGCTTTTGGTTGTGCAAAGAGACCATGTAGAAAAAGTGAAAGAAGTTGTAAACCGATTAGAAAAAGATCAACTGACCGAAGCTGTGACACATCGGAAAGTTGCACGGCCTTGGGGTTGGTACGACAGTGTAGACATGGGCAACCGATTTCAAGTTAAGCGTATAGGCGTTAAACCTGGCGCTAGCCTAAGCTTACAAATGCACCATCATCGCGCTGAGCATTGGATTGTTGTTGCTGGCACTGCAGAAGTCACACGCGGTACCGAAACATTTTTACTTTCCGAAAATCAGTCAACTTACATACCAATCGGTGAAGTGCATCGACTAAAGAACCCTGGAAAGGTTCAATTGGAGATGATTGAAGTTCAATCTGGTTCCTACTTAGGCGAAGATGACATTGTTCGACTTGAAGACACCTACGGAAGAGCGCCATTGCAATGATTGCGACTAGCAAACAAACAATATTTGTTGCAGGACACCGAGGAATGGTTGGCTCTGCCATTGTCCGCGCCTTGCTCTCCAGTGGCTTTACCTCCGATCAGATCATCACAAGATCTAGCAGAGAATTAGATTTAACCGATCAACTCGCAGTGCGCCAATTTTTTGAGAGAACAAAGCCGACTCAGGTCTATCTGGCAGCAGCAAAAGTTGGTGGCATTCATGCAAACCAAACTTTTCCTGGAGAATTTATTTATCAAAATTTAATGATCCAAAGCAATGTGATTGATTCGGCATTTCGTTCTGGCGTTCAGAAATTGTTATTTTTAGGCTCTAGCTGTATTTATCCTCGTCTCGCAAAACAACCTATGGATGAGGCAGCATTGCTTACTGACATACTTGAACCTACAAATGAGCCATATGCAATTGCCAAGATAGCAGGCATCAAATTATGTGAAAGCTATAACCGGCAATACGGTCAAAGTCATGGCATAGATTACAGAAGCGTCATGCCAACCAATTTGTACGGACCTGGAGACAACTATCACCCAGAGAATTCGCACGTATTGCCTGCATTAATTCGACGCTTTCACGAAGCAAAGATATCGAACAGCAGATCAGTAGTAATCTGGGGAACAGGCAAGCCTAGACGTGAGTTCCTTTTTGTTGATGACATGGCAGGCGCATGCTTACACGTGATGAATTTAACCAAAGATACCTACTTGCATAAGACGCATCCAATACAAAGCCACATTAATGTTGGATATGGATCCGATATTACGATTTCCGAACTTGCTAATTTAGTTAGCACGGTCGTGGGATTTGAAGGGGAAATTACATACGACACATCCAAGCCAGATGGCGCTCCAAGGAAATTGCTCAACAGCGATAAGCTTCGTGAATTTGGCTGGAGTCCAACTGTTGAATTAGCAGTCGGTTTGCAAAAAGCATACGCAGACTTTTTAGATAATTTGTCATTGCGAAATTAATAATGAACCACAATATCTCAACAAAACCAAAAGTAGCTCTCATAACTGGCGTTACTGGACAAGACGGCTCATACTTGGCCGAGTTTTTATTAGAGAAAGGCTATGAGGTACATGGCATTAAACGCAGGTCGAGTTTATTTAATACCCAACGTGTGGATCATATTTATGAAGATCCACACATTGAAAATGCTCGATTTAAATTACATTACGGCGATTTAACTGATACCAGCAACATCATTCGTATCGTCCAAGAAACACAACCGGATGAAATCTATAACTTGGGTGCTCAATCTCATGTGGCTGTCAGTTTCGAAAGCCCAGAATACACCGCAGATGTAGACGCTATAGGTACGCTTCGACTTTTAGAAGCTATTCGAATATTGGGCCTAGAAAAAAAGACGCGCTTTTACCAAGCATCCACTTCAGAGCTCTATGGCTTAGTTCAGGAAACACCCCAAAAAGAAACGACGCCCTTTTATCCACGAAGCCCCTACGCTGTTGCCAAAATGTACGCCTATTGGATAACGGTTAATTACAGAGAGGCATATGGAATCTATGCTTGCAATGGTATTTTGTTTAATCATGAAAGCCCTCGAAGAGGAGAAACTTTTGTCACTCGAAAAATTACTAGAGGTTTATCTAATATAGCTCAGGGATTAGAGGATTGCCTATATATGGGCAATCTGGATGCCCTTCGAGACTGGGGACATGCAAAGGATTATGTGAGAATGCAATGGATGATGCTACAACAATCAGAACCTGAAGACTTTATAATTGCTACAGGTGTTCAGTTTAGTGTCCGTGAGTTTATTGCAATGGCAGCCCAAGAACTAGGTATTACTCTCCAATTCCAAGGCACTGGAATAGATGAAAAAGCCTTAGTTGAGAAAGTAAGTGGAAATTTTGCTCCAAGAATCAAAACTGGCGACGTTATAGTTAGAGTCGATCCACGTTATTTCAGACCAACAGAAGTAGAAACTTTATTGGGTGATCCTACAAAAGCAAAAAATAAATTAGGGTGGATACCAGAAATTACCGTTCAGCAAATGTGTACAGAAATGATTAAATTTGATTTAGAGGCTTCAATCAAAACTTCTTTACTTAAAAGCTATGGATATAAAATTTCATTAAGTAATGAATAATAGCTTGACATTTCTATTTAATTTTAATAATACTTCAAATAATCTTTATTCTATTTTAGCAAATAGCGCATCGCCAAATGCTCCTAATTCACACTCAAAATATATCAGTTGAAATTTATAGGTTGCGAGATAATTGATTATATCTCTGTATGTAGCACCACCGTTATATCCATCCCCCACTCCAACCTCAGTCCAAATATATTTAGTATGCTCCAAAAGCTCTCCTGCGCCTTGCAAAACCACAAGTTCGGCACCTTGTACATCAAGATACATAATATCTGGGTAGCTAAATTGAATTTTTTCGCTATTTTTTAGAAATGCAACTATCGAATCTAGTCGAAATCCAGTAAGCGAAATTTTTTCAGGGAATAAAACATGGGGAAAAGTTGCTAGGTGTTTATTTGGGCTAAAAATACTACTACTCATGCCACCATTACTAGCAACATGAAAGTCAACAATTGTTCCATTAATTGAATGTGCTAATGCTTTATATGCCAAATAGTTTTCTATATTTGCCACCCGTGCACTCAATATAGAAAATGGCATATCTAAAGGTTCAATTAAAAGCGCTTGTTTAATTCCATTCGAAATAAATTCCTCGATTTCTTGCCCACCACTTGCGCCAACTTGGATTAACGTTAGCGGGTTTTGAAGATGATATTTTTTTATTAATTGAAAAGGAGTCATTATTTTTTGGTCAGTTTCAGCTTTTAAATTTGAGAGATTTATTTGACTTGAAAATCATTATCAAGCATTTTTTATATTCAGGGACTATCTTTCAAAGAATAGGATATCGAGGCTTTAAAAAAACTAATATTTCAACCTAAACAGTTCAAAATTCTGTTGAATAAAATAAATCTTTTTCGAGAAAATTAATTTTTATCTACACAATTATGAGTTTGAATTTTCAAAATATATAACTCAAAGGCTTTCAGCCTTGTTTTTTAGTGCTAATTGGAGGGTGCTGAAAAAGGTAGTGTTAAACTGTCCGACAGAGTGACTTCTCATTTGGTGTTTCAATTGTAATCAAAATCTCAAAAAATATTTGATACTTACTGTCAAAGTCCAGTCCAATTAGCACACCGTGCGCTTAATAAACTGCAGCTCGTTACAAGGCCGTACTTATCGCTGTGGGTCGGCCCACAGAGTAATAAGTCCATCCTTCAGCGTGTAACTTGGACGGCTGATACAGGTTACGCCCATCTACTATGGTTTTGCTGCGCATGAGCGCTTCCATTTCGGAGAACTCAGGCGAGCGAAACTGTTGCCACTCGGTGCATATCGCTAGAGCGTCGGCACCCTGCAACGCTTCATACTTATTGGGGCTAAGTTTCAGGCCAACTTTCTGGCCGTAAATACGCGCTACCTCTATCATGGCCACCGGGTCAAACGCCTGCACAGCAGCGCCAGCTTGCCATAGAGCCTCCATTAAGACTCGACTCGGGGCAGCGCGCATGTCGTCGGTATTGGGCTTGAAGGCCAAGCCCCATAAAGCAATGGTTTTTCCTTTCAATTGCTCGACTCCGCCGAAATGATTCGCTAGTTTTGTAAACAAAGTAGACTTTTGGCGGTTATTCACCGCCTCAACAGCTCGCAACAATTGAGCCTCATAACCAATTTGTTGTGCAGTATGTGTAAGCGCTTGTACATCTTTGGGGAAGCAACTGCCACCATAACCACAACCAGGGTAGATGAACTGGTAACCAATTCGCGGATCGGCGCCAATTCCTTTACGTACTTGTTCTACGTCGGCGCCCAGCCGTTCAGCTAGGTTGGCGATTTCGTTCATGAAACTGATCTTAGTGGCCAGCATGGCGTTGGCAGCGTATTTAGTGAGCTCGGCGCTAGCCACGTCCATGTAAATTGTGCGGTCGTGGTTACGATTGAAAGGCTCGTATAACTCGCGCATTATGGCTCTGGCTTGATCGCTGTCAGTTCCAATAATAATGCGGTCTGGTTTGAGGAAGTCGTTTACAGCGGCGCCTTCTTTTAGAAATTCTGGGTTGGAGACTACGTCGAACGCAGGGGACTGAGACATGGATTGTCGAGTTGCACTATCCATAACAGCGTTTATGGTTGCAGTCACTTTGACAGCTGTTCCTACAGGAACGGTGGATTTATTGACAATAACTTTGTAGTCGGTCATGTGGGTAGCAATGCTTTGGGCCACATTAAGCACGTATTGCATATCTGCGCTTCCATCTTCGTCTGGCGGGGTACCTACGGCGATGAACTGCACTTGGCCATGATGAACGGCCTGGGCTACTTCAGTGGTGAATTGCAACCGGCCTTCTTTGAAGTTGCGCTTCACTAGTGCCTCCAAGCCAGGTTCCCAGATGGGCAGAATACCCTCCTTGAGTTTGTCTATCTTCTCGTGGTCAATATCTACGCAGACGACATGATGCCCCATCTCCGCCATGCAGGCTCCGCTGACCAAACCAACATATCCGGTACCAAAAATCGAGAGTTTCATAACATTTTTGTCAAACCTTGTAGTATCCGCGGTACCAGTCCACAAACTGGACTACACCCTGCTCCACAGTCGTATTGGGGTTGAAACCTACCCAAGCTTTTAGTTCGTCGGTGTTTGCAGCGGTTGCGGGTACATCGCCAGGCTGCATGGGAAGGTAGTTTTTCTTTGCGGTTAGGCCCAACGCTTTCTCCAACGCCTTAATGTAATCCAACAGTGGGGTAGGAGTGCTATTTCCGATATTGAATACGCGATAGGGTGCAGCGCTACTAGCGGGGTCTGGATTTGCTGGATCAAAAGTGGGATTTGGTGTAGCGAGTTTGTCAGCCACCAAGATAGTGCCTTTCACAATGTCATCAATATAGGTGAAATCTCGCACCATCTTGCCATGATTAAAGATGTCAATCGGCTGCCCGGCTAGGATGGCCTTTGTGAACAAAAACAGCGCCATGTCGGGCCGCCCCCAGGGACCATAGACCGTAAAGAAGCGTAGCCCGGTAGTAGGTAGGCCAAACAGGTGGCTGTAGGTGTGGGCCATCAGCTCATTTGCTTTTTTGGTAGCCGCATACAGGCTGACAGGATGATCAACATAATCATGTTCGCTAAACGGAATCTTTGTGTTGCCTCCGTAAACACTGGAGCTGCTTGCATAAACTAGGTGCTTTACGTCATTGTGGCGGCAGCCCTCAAGAATATTGGTAAAGCCTTGGATATTGGAGTCGATGTAGGCTTGTGGGTTGGTGATTGAGTACCGCACGCCAGCCTGCGCTGCAAGGTGGATGACACGCACAGGTTTTACATGCTCAAACAGTGCGAATATGCCATTGCGGTCACATACATCTAACTCATGAAAGGCGAAGTTTGGATGTGCCTGTATTTTTGCAAGTCGCGCACGTTTCAGAGATACATCGTAGTAGTCATTTAGGTTGTCAATACCAACAATCCGGTCGCCTCGTGCAAGCAGGTGCAAGGCGATATGCATGCCAATGAAGCCAGCAACGCCTGTGACAATCCAAATGATAGAGTTAGTTGGAGGAATATACTTCATGTTTAGACAATAAACCAGAATGGCTTTGAACCGATTCGAAAAAGTGGACACAGCAAATTGACGACCACCGATCTAATGCTCAAATGTTCGAAAGTTGCTATATTCACGGCACGTCCCCTTTATCGTTAGGTGAAATATCATGACGGATTTTTTATACTTTAGAATAGTCAGATTTTTCGGGTCTAAGTCAGCTTAATTTGAGTCTTTAAATTAGATTAAGTAGAAATAAGGCTCAAAAACCAATTTTCTCATCGAAGTGACATGGGAAATTGTTTCTTTCCAAGTAGACCCTCAAAGCAGACTTGTAAGCTGAGTTTTTTAATTTGCTATCAAGCGCCAAAAATTCTTGTACAACTCGTTTATCCAGAAATGGATATCTCGCCTCTATTCCATAAGAGCCGGCTACATGCTCTTCTTTCATTAAATATGATTCTTGACTTGATCCGTAAAACGATGGCCAAGGAAAAACATCCTCTAAGTTCTCTGGGAAAAGTCCACCAAAATTACTATGCGCATAAATACGTACTCCATTAAATCCATAATCAGAAATAATTTCATCTGCACCTTGACCAGATAAGTAAATTTTACAATTGTCTTTCTTTGCATTGTTACAAACCATCGATAATCCAGTAGCCCCATTATCATCGTGTAATGCAAGATTGAATTCATTGTAATCACCATGAGATGAATAGGTTTTATAAAAAAGTCTTTCTACGTGATTATCAATATAATGACGCGCCTCATTTTTAATTTCAGGCGAAGGATATATAAATTCATGTTTACCATTATTCAACATCAATTGAGCTCGATTAATTAATACTTCATTTCGTTCCTTACCAATAACAGAATATGCATTGTAATCGTAACCATATTTATTGAGAGCACAGCTAATGGCTCCACTATCATACCCACCAGACAATCCAATAAAAATCTTTTCTCTACAATTTTGCGCTCTCTTCTTTACTGCAAGTTCAAATGACTCAATCCAACCATCAAAATCCTTTCGATACTGCTTTAAGGAAAAATTATAAACACACCCTATTTTCTCTAAGATTGGCTGATCCAGATTAATATTAAAAATTGTATTGGCAGGCAATTTAATTATATTACTAAATCCGGCACCTATCAAGGCTGATTCGTATGTTGCAACTGCAAAATATTTATCTTGACTAGCAAAATATAAAGGTTTAGTAGCAAAAACATCTGTCGCCAAAATAGCACTGCGTCTGGTCAGATCAACCAAAATAATGGCAAACTCTCCATCCATAATTTGTGGGAAAAGAGATCCGTAAGATTTATAGGCAGGGATTAAACATTCACCATCAGAGGAATAACTTCCGAAATTCTGGTAGTTATATATTTCCCCATTAAACATAGCAATAATATTTTCATCAACAAATGGCTGAACTCTGAATGCTCCGCTTATGCTAAGAAGATTATGAATAAATAATAGGCCCTCATGTTGATATACTTCCGTATGGTCTGGACCTCTCATTTTAATAAATCGATTTACTTCATCCAAATTAATGTTCGGCTTATTAGAAAAAAAAATGCTACACATATTATTTAATCTCATTAAATTTTAAAAAAATTTGTCGACTTAAAAATCATTGCCATTCTTAAAAACGTAGAATGTGACGTGTCAATCTGCGTAGTCTTAGAAAGAATAAGTAAATCAATAAGTGCTTCCACAACTGAGGCTTCGGATCTTTCTATATTGAAATAAAATTCCCTTCCTTGATCATCAATCGTTTGAGCATTCCAACCTTTTTCATTTAAAAACTTTGATGGGTAATGGCTCTTTTCATATACACTACAATTAGGTAGGTTTGAAAATCTCATGTTAACAGCTTCGTCATCAGAGCAAACAAAAAATCTATTACGACTGCTTTGCACAAGTTTAAATAACTCCTTGTCATCTACAGTATTACCAAAATCTGTTTTCCTAATGTGAAGACCAAGCACAGAATCATCAATCTGATTACGCATACAAAAACCACTTGCTTTTGAGTGTATGTCACTTCGAATTGAAATTTGGTTTAATCCATATTTCATTTCCGATAATTTTACAAAATGAGGAATCAAATTATTATAATAAAATAATGGCTTTTTACCATTCAATAGTTTTTCGTATTCACAATAATCATGAAAGTTAGATTGAAAATTAATTCTTTCATTTGTAAAACCACATTGATTTTCATGCATCACCAAACAGTAATCATTTTCTATTTTTTTATATAATATTAATTCATTTTCATTAACATTAATATTAATAGAAAAAAGTGACTGGAAACTCGCACGGCACCAATTATTCACAGGCCAAGATATTTCCCATTTACATCCATATTTTTCTTTTAATATCAAAGCAAAAATAAGTGCATTTAAACGATTAGACAATCCACCATCACAAAATATAACATTTTTTTTCTGTGTTAAGGAATTAAGCATATGGATTCAAGATTAGGTCTGGTAGTTCAATCATATTGGGAAAATCTAGAGGTCCAGGAATTGGGTCAAAAGAAGGCGTGAATTTACTTCGGTCATTTCTAAGCAAAGTTAGCTCAACAACTGCGGGAATGGGCACGCCCTCAACTACACTTATTCCACAGCAGTTGTTTGCATGCAAGTGAATCAAGGTATGTGAATTTGTCAGGATTCTCAGTGTTTTTTCTACGACTTTCCGAAACTGCTCATTCGCAATACTCGTCAGTCCGTGCAGCTCGCATACAATTATTCTAAAGCTTTTTAGAGTATCAGGTCTTAATTCAGGAATGGTTTCCCATTCAGCACCTTCGGTATCGAATTTTAATATTGCATCATTATTTTGATTAAGACCGTGAGTCTTATGCATCGTCTCTAGTGTCCTACTCGATTCAGAATCCATGGAAGCCCACGCAATTTTATGAAATTGAAACTTCGGGTGTTGAACAGGTGATGCCTCAATTGCAGGGTCATATTGAAAAATTGGCATTCCAAGCTGGGCAAAATGCAAATCAAAAGACACCTCATTACCGATACCAATAGATAGCACCCCGGAAATTTTCGATATATCATCAGGCAAAACATATCCGCCATCTCCAAGACTCCCAATTCTTATCTTCCTAAACATACAATTATGAGGACGCAGTAGTCGAGTTACAGCAAGAATTTCATTTTGTGTTGACATATTTACTTTCCAAAGAATTTTTAATTTTACTCATGTACAATAATATTATTCGCAAGTATGAATAATCTATCATAATGTTTGCTCCAAAAGTATAATTTTTATTTTAAAATTTGGCGATTTATTAAAAATATTTTTTAATTCATTAAATTATCTTTTTAACTGAAAAAATACAATTTGGAATTATACAATCACCATCCACGGAAATTCCATGAAAAATATTAATATTTTCAGAAATACTAGAATTTGTATGCAATTCACTAATTGACTTAAAATTCAAATTTTCACCAAAATTTACAATAATAACGCCGTAAAGATCTAATAAATTAATAAATTTTCCGAAAATATTATAATAATACTTTACCGGCAATCCTAAAATCATAATCAAATCAAAGTTATCACTGCCGGCAGCTTGTGAAAATTGAATGTTTTGTGTGAATTCTATATCCAATAATTCACTGAGCACAACTGTAGGCTCATCGTAGTATTTAAAATATTCTAGCAATGCTTTTTTTGCGCTAATCAATTCATTTTTTTCAACATCATAATTATTTTCAGATCGGACTCCGACAATTAAAACTTTAAAATTTTTCTTATTTATATTTAAGTTTTCTTCAATTATGTTTGAAAGACCTCTTTTAGGGAAACTATTAAAGCCAAGGCTTGACTCATATTTATCACATGCATAATTAAAAATCGAATTCTTTTTATCATAGTTTTCATTACTTTGATTCTTCAAGAAATGTTTTTTAGGATTTTGAACTGCCTCCTGATTTTTACGATTTTTCCAAGTGTAATATTTAGAATCAAAGCTTCCTAAAATCCTATGGCCGTTAGGTATAACCGGCCATAGGAATAGGTCATTAGAAATCTTATCTCCTTCATAGTACTCCATTGGACATCCAGCTTCCTTTGCACATAAATCTAAACTTAATTGATCTCTCTTAGAATGTAATAATATTTGTTCCCACCATAATTGGCCAAATTTAATTACTTTAAAATCTTTATGATTTCTAACAATAACAGTACCTACAGATAAATAATTTATTTGACTTATTGATTTTTCTTTTTCATAAAACTTCATCTGTTCAACTACTGTCTTAGAATCATCAAGTCCAGATTTAACAACAATATCCGCCTCATCAATCGGATTAGATCTCCAAGGGTGCCGAAAACCTTTAAGAATTGAGTTTTCAATATCTTTATATTGTGGTACTCTCTTAAGTACTACTGTATTATCTATATATATACTATACTCATAATCAGGAAAAAAAACATCAGGGCGCGCCTTTGGATATCGAGATGATTTTTCAGGATTAATAAGAGGATGAGAATAGTAGCAAATTCTCCAAGTTTTAGATTCTAAATTGATGTTATCTGTCAAACAATAGAAGTCTATATCTAAATCAGATTCGAATTTTTGACCAACAATTTGTAAAGGATCATTTAAACCCTCTTTTTCCCCAATTAATACCGTGTAAATTGCTAATTTTTTTTTCATTCTAATCAACTTATTAATGTTCGTTTCAGAATTAAAGTGAAATACACTTTAAACATTACTCAATTATTAATTTATACACTTTTATTTTTAATAACTATAGTTACATATCGTATTATTTATTCTTGGAAATTTATGAATATAATTTTTGAGTATTATATGTTTCATGTTTAGCGGACGAGGTCCAATTTTAACATTTAGGTATATTTATTTTTTAGATACTTCTAAAATTTGAATTCGCTTCTAGACAATCGAGCTGAGTATTTATGATATTCGATTACGGTATTGATCTGATCTGCAATTCTTCTCGAAAGCACATGCTCTGCGTTAGCAAGTTCCAGCAGAGTCTTAACGCCGTGTGAGTAAGAAAGATGTGTCGCTCTTAATTGTTCATTAGAGGATTCGAGCAATTTATAGCCTGCTTGAACTCTCGCACTCAGACCAAGCCATGACGACCAAAGCACTCTAAAGTTTTCTTCTAATCTGTTTGCAACAACTTCGGAGTCAGCAACGCTAGCTTGAAGCACCAATAGTGATTGGCGCTCTACAGCAGATATAGAACCGCCAGCATAAATTGGCAACATATACTGAATACCTATTTGATTATTTTGATATCTATAGCCTTGTGTACTTGTAGCATCATTTTTGGCAATATTCCATGCAGCTATTAAGTCCAACGTTGGCAAGTGATCTGCTCTGGCAATTCGAACTCGCTCCCTTTGTAGCCGTTCCTGAATTTCAGCAAAACGAAGTTCAAATGATTTTTCTTTAACTCTTAACCATAGTTGGTCGCGGTCATTTTCCGAAAAAATAGGCAAAGGCTTTAGGTCAAGTTTCACATTTTGGACAAATTTTGAATCTATTTGCGTCAAAATTTCAAAAGACCGCTGTTTTGCATTGAATGCTTGTAACGCTTGTTGATAAGTTGCCTGTGCAATTTGATATTGAGCTTCTGCCTCTGCTACGGCATCCTTGGTTCCATCTCCTTGATTTAATTTAGCTATTTCCTGTTTAGCTGCAGCTTGAAGTAAGTTAAGTGGTTTTTCATATGCAACAACCAATTGACTAGCACCTACTAATTCAATCCATGAGCTTGCAACACGTAACCATAGATCAGATAAATCTGATTGATATTTAATTTCTGCATATTGCGACTGAATTTCTGCAAAACTAAAAGTAGCAACATCTTTGGGCCTAATCAATCCTTGCCTAATTACAAACTGATGATTGGCTGAAGGTCCCGTAAAGCTCTTTGAAATACTTGAATTTCCTGGTACATCTTGCGTTGTAGTTTGAGTTAATTGATTTGTTGAACCTTGAAGGCTAATTTGTGGCAATAATCTCGAACGCGCAATAGCAATATTTTCGTTATTGGCTTCTTGGTTGTATCTACTGGCTCGCAGAGCAGGGTCAACTTTAATTGCGTTTTCAAATGCTTCTTGAATAGTTACGCCAAGAACTGGCGTTGTAAAGCCAATTACAAGAGTCCCGACAAAAAACCCAATTAGTTTTGGAAAAAACATCACTATCTCACTCTTCCTTCAAAGAAGCCGCAATCCGCTTGGTCAACGGATACATGATGTACTGCAACAGCGTACGCTCGCCCACCTTAAACAATACCTCGGTCGGCATGCCAGGTTGCAACGCTCTGTTACCCAATATCTTCAATCCTTCAGGCGTAATTTCAACGCGCCCTAGGTAATAACTACTCACGCCACCCAGGCCTGCAGCAGGGTCTGTAATCACATCAGAGGTCAATGCCACCAACTTTCCAGGCACCACCAATTGCGGCGTATTTGCAAAGGTATTAAAGCGCACCGACACATCCATTCCAGTTTGCACTTTGTCAATGATGTGCGGCTGTACTTTGGCGTCAATCAGCAGGGCCTCGCTCTTGGGCACCACATCTAACAATTTCTGGCCCGCCATCACTACGCCGCCTGTGGCGCTAATGCTCAGTCCCACAACCTGGCCTTCCACCGGCGATTTAATTTGTGTACGCGCCAACTCTTCGTTGGTCGTAGTCAATCGCTCTTTTCCAGCTTGCACTTCTTTTTTGACTTCAGCCAATTGGCCCATCACGTCTTTGATGTAATCCTGTTTTCGTTGCGCAAGTCGATACTGCGACTCTTCAATTGATCTGCTCAAGCGGGCTTGGTTCGATTTCAAATCAGACAGTGCCGTTTTTAATTCAGTTTGAGTTTGCTCCATTTGCAACACTTGGTTCTTGGGCGCGTAGCCCTCTTCTGCCAAGGTTTTAATAGACTTCAAATGTTTTTCTTGCAACTGAATTTGTACCAATCTGTTGGCAATAGATTGATCAACGCCCCACAGTTGGTCCTTCAGTGCTTGTATGCTTTGTTCTATGGCCGATACTTCTGCCACAAAAGAAGCACGCCTTGCTGCAAACAAGTTTTGCTGCGTCAACATCAGCTGTAGTGCATACGGGTCTGTTTTGTTTTTCTCAATGTCAGCGCCAAAACGAATACTGGTGGCATTGTTAAGCTCAGCCTCTAACCGTGCTTCTACGGCACGTTGGCTTAGATAAGCTTGGCGAATGGTTTCGTTGTTAGCGCGCGCTTGGGTATCGCTCACTTCTATCAGTACTTCGCCTTCTTTAACCCACTGACCTTCTTTTACCAACA
>JACCDK011759958.1_pt1 | contig 17570 bp, 17 predicted proteins | sample 7445871 | NCBI WGS metagenome assembly JACCDK01 (sample SAMN15323436, study PRJNA562643) | freshwater metagenome | isolation source: river surface water | place: USA:Blue River Watershed | collected 2017-08-15
CTCTATTTCTTTATTTGCACCTCCACATGCACAAATAAACAAGACCCAACTGAAAATTATTATCTTTCTATATAACATCCTACTGCTTTTGTTTTTGTTATTCTAATTATTTGATTATTTAATGCTGATTGAATAGCATCTTGTGCGTAATATGAATTAATGCTCTGTCTAACAATATCATTATCGATGGCTCTATCATCTATTGCTCCTTGATATAACAATGATTTGTTCTTATCTAACAGAAAATATTCCGGAGTAACCAACGCCTTCAAGGAATCACATAATTTATAATGTTTATCAATATATATTGGCAAGGTAATATTAAAGGTGGTTTTGAATGATTCTATCTCTTCTGTGCTATATAATTCACCCGGAATAATAATATGAGTAGAATAACCTCGATCAATATATACTGAATCAAGTCTGTTGAGCTCAATTAAACTTGCCTCACTTAATGGGCATTCTGGAGATAAAAAAACATAGGCATTTAAACTTGAAATATTAAGTTCACTGAGTGTTGTCTTCGTGCCATTGAGTTTGAATAAAATAATCTCATTTTTTCTTTCTTGACAAGAAAGTTGTGCCATGAGCATTAAGATTAAAGACAAAAATGATACTATTTTTCTCATTTTAATTTCTCGTTGTTCTGGTGTCTATTCGCATCTCTCAAAGTCTTTTTGTTAAGATTTTTTATCAAGGCTTCATTTAGGTCCACTCCCGTTTGGTTCGCTAAACAAATAACTACAAATAAAACATCTGCAAGCTCATCGGATAATTCTTTACCTTTATCGCTTTCTTTAAACGATTGTTCGCCGTACTTTCTGGATATAATTCTCGCAACTTCACCCACTTCTTCTGTAAGTATGGCCATGTTAGTTAGTTCATTAAAATAACGAACGCCCGTTGACTTAATCCATTGATCTACTAATTTTTGAGCTTCCTGAATTTCCATATTAATGTCTTGATTTATCTTTGGTATCCATTACGATGGTAACAGGACCATCGTTTACTAAAGTTATTTTCATGTCAGCCCCAAATTCTCCGGTTTGGATGCTCTTCCCCATCAATTTACTTAACTCTAAAGTCATTTGGTTATACATTTCTTCGGCAAATTTAGGATTTGCTGCGTTTGTGAATGAAGGCCTGTTCCCTTTTTGAGTTAAAGCAAATAAGGTAAACTGACTTATCAATAGAATTTGACCATTTATATCTATGAGTGATAAATTCATCAAGCCATTCCCGTCTGAGAATATCCTCATGTTAACTATTTTATTAGCCAACCATCGTAAATCATCCGTGGTATCACCCTCTTCTATACCTAATAATATCAAAAGGCCAGAATTAATCTGACCTTTTGTACTATTATTTATTTCAACTTTTGCAGTGCTTACACGTTGCAATACCGCTCTCATAAATTATGGCATTAAATTTTTAAAAGCATTATATTCAGCATCAAAAATACCGGTTCCATTACAACCATTATCCATTTTCTGTTGTAAAATATTTTCTACTCGATTTGCTGGAGATGGATGTGTACTGAAAAAACTTGCTAACTTGTTTTCTGTGTAGCCATCATCAATCATTTTTTGAAAAAACCCAGCAGCACCAGCAGCATTGTAGGATGTAGGACATAAATATTTTACCGAATATTCATCTGCTTCCGATTCATGATCTCTGCTGTTTTTCAGGAGATAAATTCCCGAAGCAATTTGTTGCAAGGTCGAATTGTCATTACCTAATAAAATATTTAATAAGGTAGTTACGCCGTATTGTGTTTGCATTGATCTACTCGTATGTCTCCTGTCGGCATGAGCCATCTCATGCGCTATTACACCAGCTAATTGATCTTTACTATTTAAATATTTAATTAAACCAGTGTATACATAAATATATCCTCCCGGAGTGCAAAATGCATTAAGGGTTGTATCATTCCTAACAATTCGCAATCGCCATTCAAATTCATCTTTGTAAACTACCTTGCCTGTATTTAATATTTCATCTCTAATATCATATAGGAACCGATATGCAGCTATGTTTGTCACCGAGTCGAGTAGTGGGAATTGTACTCTGTTTGTAACTTCAATTTCATTAACTACTTGTTTTCCTAGTTTAATATCATCGCTAATACTAAAAAGTGGGACAAAAGGGGCATCTTTTTTACAAGAATTTAATAAAAAACTCAGAGCAATCAGAGCAACGCGTAAATTATATCTTAATTGCATAACCTATTATTCAGAGTAAATATATTAAATTTATAATTAAGCCCTATTATCTTCATTTGCTAAAATACTTAAATAGCTTTCATATCTAATTAGCGAAATCACATTATGATCGACTGCGGCTTTTATGGCACACCCAGGTTCATTCGTATGCGAGCAATTATTAAACTTGCAGTCCATTAACAGCGCCCTCATTTCAGGGAAATAATGAGAAATCTCTTTCTTTTGTAGTTCCACAATACCTAATTCTCTGATGCCTGGACTATCAATTATAAACCCTCCACCAGGAATAAGATGCATTTCGGCAAATGTAGTTGTATGAACACCTTTCGAAGAAGCATCAGAAACGGCTGAAGTTTTGAGTCGAATACCTGGAATAATGTTATTGACAAGTGTAGATTTACCAACACCCGAATGTCCAGAAAATAATGTTGTTTTATCTTTGCAACGTTGTTTTAATTCATCAATTCCGCTACCCTTTAATGCCGAAACTAACAACACCTCATATCCAATAGTTTCATACATTTTTTTCACCTCCTCCACATATATTAAATCTTCCTCATCATAGATATCCGTCTTATTAAATATTAAAGTAGTAGGAATATGATACGCTTCTGAAGTAACTAAAAATCGATCGATAAAACCAAAAGAGGTACGTGGTTTTGCAAAAGTAACCACCAAAAACGCTTGGTCGATATTAGCTGCAATGATTTGTGTTTGCTTCGACAAATTGATGGATTTACGTATAATATAATTTTCTCTATCGTAAAGTTTTATAATAATGCCTTGCTTTATGCTTGCGTCTTCAACATCTATTTCCACCTTATCCCCTACTGCCACAGGATTCGTTGATTTAATTCCTTGAATTCTAAATTTACCCGTAATTCTACATTCCCATACTTCATGTTCATTGCACAACACAGAGTACCAACTTCCAGTAGATTTGATAACGATGCCTTTCATTAAAATACTGCTTTAGCAATTTGATACGTTGGATTCGCGTTACCCATCGTGTAATAATGTAATACAGGTGCTCCTGCTTTTATTAGACCTTTCGACTGTTCGATTAACCATTCAACACCTACTTGTTTTACCTCTTGTTCATTTTTACATTTCTGTACAGCCTCCGTTAACTCCAATGGCAAGTCGATGTGAAATATCTTTGGAAGGGATATAATTTGTTTAGAATTTGTAATTGGTTTTAAGCCTGGTATTATTGGCACATTAATTCCATTTTCTCTACACATTTTCACAAAATCAATGTATTTCTGATTGTCGAAAAACATTTGTGTAACGATAAATTCGGCGCCTAAATCAATTTTTTGTTTTAAGTATTTAAAATCGGTTTCCATGTTGGGTGCCTCAAAATGTTTCTCAGGGTATCCTGCAACTCCAATACAAAAATCTGTGGCTGTTTCAGAATCAATATCATCATGTAAAAATTTCCCTTTGTTCATGTTCGCAACCTGTGATAAAAGATCGCTCGCATAGGCATGACCACCTGGCGTAGGTATGAACTGTGATTCGGCTTTTCTTGAATCACCTCTCAATACCAAAACATTATCGATACCTAGAAAACTTAATTCAATCAATGCATTTTCTGTTTCCTCTTTGGTAAAACCACCACATATTAAATGTGGAACGGCGTCTACACCATAATGATGCATGATCGCAGCACAAATTGCAACGGTTCCAGGTCTTTTTCTGTACGATACCTTTTCTAATAAACCATTGGCTCTTTCTTTATAAATGAAATCTTCTCTATGATAAGTAACGTCAATAAAAGGAGGATTAAATTCCATTAAAGGATCTATGGCATCGAAAATTTGCTTAATGCCTTTCCCTTTTAAAGGAGGCAATAATTCAAAAGTAAATAATGTTTTTTTAGCTGAATTTATATGTTCTATTACTTTCATGTTTCTATTAATCTAATATGATAAATTAGGAGCCAACCAGCGCTCCGTTTCTTCAATGCTTAATCCTTTGCGTTTTGCATATTCAATTACTTGATCTTTGCCAATTTTACCCAAACCAAAGTATTTTGCATCGGGGTGGGCAAAATAATAACCACTCACAGCTGCCGTTGGGTACATTGCAAAATTTTCTGTCAATTGTAAGCCTATTTCTTGCTCAGCATTTAATAATTTAAATATCGTTTTTTTCTCTGTATGGTCGGGGCATGCTGGATATCCTGGGGCAGGACGAATACCTTGATACTTTTCTTTAATTAAATCTTCATTATTAAAATTTTCAGATTTTGAATACGACCAATATTCTTTCCTCACTAATTCATGAAGTTTTTCCGCAAAGGCTTCTGCTAAACGATCGGCAATGGCCTTTGCCATAATTGAATTATAATCATCGTGATTTTTTTCGTATTCAGCCACAACTTCATCTAATCCAATACCAGCAGTTACGGCAAACATTCCAACATAATCTTTTTGCCCACTTTCTTTTGGCGCAACAAAGTCAGAAAGAGCTAAGTAGGCTTGCCCTTCTGCTTTTTCAGCTTGTTGCCTTAACGTATATAATTGTTCCAACACTTGTGTCCTATTCTCATCCGTATACAATTCAATATCGTCGGAAATACTGTTAGCAGGATAAAATCCTAAAACACCTGAAGCTTTAATTTTTTTGTTTATTATAAAATCATTCAACATAACTTGTGCATCGTCGAATATTTTTTTTGCTTCTATTCCAATAACTTCATCCTCGAAAATTTTTGGATAGCTGCCTCGTAGCTCCCAGGTATGAAAAAATGGGGACCAATCGATGTAATTTACCAATTCTTCTATTGGGAAATCATGAAGTGTTTTTGTTCCAATGAAGGAAGGTGTATAAATATTTTCGGGTATAAAATTAGATTGTTGTTTTTTAGCTCTTGCATCCGTAATCGGAATTATTTTCTTTTCTGAGCTTCGCTTTAAATATTGCTCTCTTGTATTTTCGTAATCTTCAGCAATTTCTTTTATGTATGCTGATGATGTGTCTTCGTTCAATAAATTGCTAGTTACCCCAACGCTTCTAGATGCATCTAAAACATGCACAACCGCACCATCATAATGCGGATCAATTTTTACTACAGTGTGAATTCTTGAAGTTGTAGCACCGCCAATTAACAAAGGGATGTTCATCTTTTCGCGTTGCATTTCTTTAGCAACATGAACCATTTCATCTAAGGAAGGTGTAATCAATCCACTTAAACCTATAATATCTACTTGATGTTTCTTTGCTTCTTCAATTATTTTTGTTGCAGGCACCATCACCCCTAAATCAATTACTTCAAAATTATTACAAGCCAATACCACACCCACAATATTTTTTCCAATATCATGAACATCTCCTTTTACAGTAGCGAGTAACACTTTACCTTGTGATGAATTTTGTGATAATGAAGGATTATTTCGTTTCTCTTCTTCAATATACGGAAGTAAATATGCAACTGCTTTTTTCATTACACGAGCACTTTTTACAACCTGAGGTAAAAACATTTTTCCTGCACCAAATAAATCACCTACGATGTTCATGCCATCCATCAATGGCCCTTCAATTACTTGTAAAGGTCGATCATATTTTTGTCGTGCCTCCTCTACATCTTCATCAAGATGATCGATAATTCCTTTGATTAATGAATGTGAAAGTCGTTCCTCTACACTCGCTTTACGCCACTCCAACTCTTCCTTCGCTTGTCCCTCTTTCCCTTTCCCTTTTACTTGTTCAGCAAAATGAATTAATCGTTCGGTTGCATCTTCTCGCCTATTTAAAATAACATCCTCTACTAATTCTAATAAGTCTTTAGGAATTTCTTCATATACTTCCAACATCCCTGCATTCACAATACCCATGTCTAACCCAGCTCTTATTGCATGGTATAAAAACACCGAATGCATGGCCTCACGAACCACGTTATTTCCACGAAAAGAGAAGGAAATATTACTCACCCCACCACTTACTTTGGCATTCGGCAAATGTTCTTTTATCCATTTTGTTGCCTTGATGAAATCAACAGCGTAATTATTGTGCTCTTCCAATCCGGTTGCAACAGTTAGTATATTTGGATCAAAAATAATATCCTGTGGAGGGAAGTTTACTTTATTGACAAGTATATCGTATGAGCGTTTACATATTTCTATTCTTCTTTCATAAGAATCGGCTTGCCCTTGCTCATCAAATGCCATGATCACCGTGGCAGCACCATATGATTTTATTTTTTCTGCGTATTCAATAAATTTCTCTTCACCCTCTTTTAATGATATGGAATTTACAATTGCTTTTCCCTGAACACACTGCAAACCAGCTTCAATTACCGACCACTTGGAGGAGTCAATCATGATGGGTAGTCTTGCGATGTCTGGTTCAGCGGCAATTAAGTTTAAAAACTTTACCATGGCAGCCTCCGAATCAATCATCCCCTCATCCATGTTTACATCGATAATTTGCGCCCCACCCTCCACTTGCTGACGAGCAACAGAAAGTGCTCCATCAAAGTCGCCAGAGAGAATTAGCTTCGCAAATTTTGGAGAGCCTGTAATGTTCGTTCGCTCCCCAATATTGATAAAGTTTATTTCAGGCGTGAGAACCAAGGGTTCTAAACCACTAAGCCGAGTGTAAGGCTCAGGACTTTTAGGCACTCTGGGTTTTGCTTGCTTAGCAAGTTCTGCTATTTTTTTAATGTGTGCAGGTGTTGTACCACAACATCCACCAACAATATTTAAAAATCCATGTTCAATAAAATCATGAATATGAACGCCCATATCTTCTGGACTTTCATCGTATTGGCCGAATTCATTAGGCAAGCCTGCATTTGGGTAGGCACTCACAAAACTTCCCGACTTTTCGGCCATTTCTTCAATGTATGGCCGCATATCTTTTGCTCCTAATGCGCAATTAAGACCAACACTCAATAATTCTGCGTGAGTTAATGAATTTAAAAATGCCTCCGTGGTCTGTCCGGATAATGTTCTCCCACTCGCATCGGTGATGGTACCGGATACCATTACTGGGATTTTTCGTCCCATCTTTTTTGCTAATTGATTCAAAGCAAACAAACCCGCCTTAGCATTTAAGGTATCAGTAACGGTTTCAATCAATATTAAGTCAACACCGCCGTCAATTAATCCTCTTAGTTGTTCTGTGTATGCATCTACCAACTCAGTGTAATTCATTGACCTAAATCCGGGATCATTCACATCGGGCGATAGGGATAACAAGCGGGTCGTAGGCCCTATAGAACCTGCTACAAATCGAGGTTGTTCGGGTGTTAAAGTATTATAATAATCAACTGCTCTTCTAGCAATTTTGGCGCCTTCTAAATTTAACTCATAGATTAAATCCTCCATATCGTAATCGGCCATCGAAATAGCATTGGAGCTAAACGTATTCGTTTCAATGATATCTGACCCAACTTCTAAATATTCTTTATGGATAGCTTCAATAATATCAGGTCTGGTAATATTTAATAAATCATTATTCCCACGAAGATCTTTCGGGTGATTTTTAAAACGTTCTCCTCTGAAGTCAGCCTCTTGTAAATTGTAACGCTGTATCATCGTACCCATTGCACCATCAAGTACCAAGATGCGTTCTCGTAAAATCTCTTTAATTCCCATTGAGCTTAATTATAACTTAATTCGCTTATCCGAAAAATTCAGAGAGTTTTCCTTCTTATCATTCCCATTTAGGTAGATTTTAGCACCTTATTGGCACAGGTTGCTAAGACTTCGTAGGGTCTAGTCCCTCCGTCTTTCTTGATAAGCTTCGCAAAAATAATCAAAATTAAGCTATTAGCAAATATATTAATTACGTTAATTAACATTAAATTAACATTAGATTAACATATTTGTATTAACCTTAACTATGTTATCTGCTCAATTACATAAATTATTGATTTGCTTTGCCTTTGGTATGGTTAGCTGCTTTGGCTCCTACAAAGAGAAGATTAGAATCGATGGATCGAGTACACTCTTCCCATTAAGCGAGGCTGTAGCAGAGGAATTTAGAAAATTGAACAGCGAGGTGAAAATTACAGTTGGTGTGTCGGGTACAAGTGGTGGCTTCAGAAAATTTATTCGTAACGAAATTGACATCGCTGATGCATCTCGAAAAATGAATGCAATGGAAATGGAAGAGTGTAAGAAGAATAACATCACTTTCCTCGAATTACCCGTATCCAAAGACGGCATAGTCATTGCAGTCCATCCTTCTAACGATTTCTTACAATATTTAACTGTAAACGAACTTAAAAAACTATGGGAACCATCAGCCCAAAATAAAATTAACTACTGGAGTCAAATCAATCCGGATTGGCCGAAGAAAAAAATTCAGCTGTTTGGAGCAGGTACTTCTTCTGGTAGCTTCGACTTTTTTAGCTCAAAAATTGTAGGTATTAAAAAAGCTTCACGTGGTGATTACACCGCCAGCGAAGATGATAATTTCTTAGTGCAAGGTGTAGCAGGAGCGAAATATGCTATCGGTTATTTTGGATATTCCTATTACATTGAAAACGCAGAAAAATTAAAACTAATCCCAATCGATGATGGAATAGATAATAATGGACAAGGCCCCATTCTTCCTCAAAAAACCACGATTCGAAATAACACCTATCAACCCTTAACCAGAACAGAATACATATACATCAATAAAAAATCACTAACAAAAAAAGTGGTTAGAGACTTTTGTCTATACTATATCCATATAGCTCCGAGCCTATTAGAGGAAATTGGAGGCATACCTCTTGAACCGTCGGAATACTCGAAAAATAAAAAGCTGCTGAATAGATTATAATGCAAAAAATATATAGTTATATCGAAAAAATAATTAAAGAAGATTCTAAAATCAAAGAAAAACTGATTGTGAGTTTTTTTGCATTATGTGGAATAATCACCATTTTAATTACCATAGGAATTGTAAGTGTTCTACTGGCCGATACTATTAATTTCTTTAGGAAAACCTCCATCATCGAGTTTTTTAGTTCAACGGAATGGACCCCTTTATTCTTCGACAAACATTATGGTATACTTCCACTATTGCTAGGTACATTGGTAACGAGTTTCATTGCTATGATTGTTGCTGTTCCTATAGGCTTAACCATTGCCATCTACCTAAGTGAATATGCACCGAGGAAATTTAGTTTATTTCTGAAACCAATCCTTGAAATATTGGCCTCCATTCCTACGGTTATATATGGTTTTTTTGCATTGATATACGTAACTCCTGCATTGCAATTATTCTTTCCAAACATTGGTACCTTTAACGCATTATCAGCAGGAATAGTTATGGGCATAATGATTATACCTTATGTTACTTCACTAAGCGAAGACTCCTTGAGATCTTTACCAAACAACTTAAGAGAATCTGCCTATGCATTAGGCTCAACACGATTGCAAACTGCTTTTAAAGTTATGATTCCGGCGGCCTCTTCTGGTATAACTGTTTCAGTTCTTCTCGCCGTGTCAAGAGCTTTGGGTGAAACGATGATTGTAGCCATTGCTGCTGGCCAAGAACCACGCTTTTCAATAAATCCTCTGAATGCAATGGAAACTATTAGTACGTACATTGTTCAAGTGAGCATGGGTGATGTAACTCATAATTCCATCGAATACCAGAGCATGTTTGCAGCAGGTATGATGCTTTTCATTTTTACATTCTTGTTAAATAATATTAGTCTTTGGGTAAAAGGTAAACTCGCAAAAAAATATGAGCAATAGAAAAAATATACTTAAAGATAAAATATTTGAGGTCTTTGCTATTGTATGTACCTTCATAAGCTTATTAGCCTTAGCTCTATTAATCTATGCAATTATTAGCAAAGGCCTTGATCACATTAATTGGAGATTTATTAGCTCATTACCTTCGAGAAATGTAAAAGAAACGGGCATATATACTGCCATTGCAGGCATGTTTAGTGTATTATCATTAACAATATTATTTTCTTTCCCGATTGGGATTGGCGCAGGTATTTATCTTGAAGAATTCATTGATAAAAAAAATAAATACTTTAGATTTTTAGAGACTAATATCATTAACCTCGCAGGTGTACCTTCTATTATTTATGGAATGGTAGGCCTAGAAATTTTTGTTCGACTTTGTGCTTTTGGCAATAGCGTACTCTCCGGTGCATTAACTTTATCCCTATTGGTTTTACCAATTGTGATTGTGTCGACACGGGAAGCCATTAAATCTGTACCCAATGCCTTAAGAGAGGCTTCCTTGGCAATGGGTGCAAGTAAATGGCAAACTATAAAAAAAATAATCATCCCCTCTGCCTACGGTGGTATATTAACTGGTATGATCTTATCTGTATCAAGAAGCATTGGAGAAACAGCCCCTTTAATTGTGATTGGAACACTAATTTATGTGCCATTTTTACCAGAAAATATCATGGACCAATATACCGTATTACCAATTCAGATATTCAATTGGATTGGCAGGCCTCAACAAGGTTATATAGGATTAGCAGCTGCCGGAATTATCATTTTACTTTCAATAACATTGTTATTAAATGGAATGGCTATTTTTATGAGAAACCGCTGGTATAAAAAAATGAATTCGCATGTATAAAATAGAAACGAAAAGCATCAATGCCTTTTACGGTAAAAACCAAGTATTGAAAGATATATCTTTAAGAATACATGCAAATACCGTGACCTCATTTATTGGCCCAAGTGGTTGTGGTAAATCTACATTACTCCGTTGTTTCAACAGAATGAATGATATCGTTCAAAGTTTTCATATGAACGGTAGTATATTTATCGATAGCAAAGATATTTACCGTGAAAAGATTGACATCACTGCTCATCGTAAAAAGGTAGGCATGGTCTTTCAAAAAGCAAATCCATTTCCAATGTCGATCTATGAAAATGTGGCCTACGGGTTAAGGGTAAATAATATTAATCACAAGAGATATATCGACGAAAGCGTTGAGCGATCATTGAGAATGTCGGCACTCTGGGAGGAAGTAAAAGACATCCTTCACAAACCGGCATTGCAGCTTTCGGTTGGTCAACAACAGAGACTATGCATTGCCAGGGCATTGGCGGTTGAGCCATCTATTATCTTAATGGACGAACCCGCTTCAGCTTTGGACCCTGTTTCTACAGCTAAAATTGAAGAGCTGGTTCACGAATTAAAGAAGAAATTTACTCTGTTAGTGGTTACACATAACATGCAGCAAGCCGCAAGAATTAGCGATAATACTGCATTTTTATACATGGGTGAACTAATTGAATACGGCGATACAAAAAAAATATTTACAGCTCCCGATATGGAGCAAACAGAAAATTACATTACCGGTAGATTTGGTTGATCAATTTAATTTATTAATATGAGTCATTTACACAGTGAAATAAACAAACTCAAATCAAGTTTAATTGAAATGCTTCAATTGGTACGCTCTCAATTTGAAAAAAGCTGTTATGCACTAATAAATTGGGATAAAAATTTAGCCAGAGAAGTTATTTTTAATGAGAAAAGAGTGAATGCTTTTGAGTTAAAAATAGACAAAGATTGTGAAAATATTTTTGCATTATACACTCCTGTGGCGAATGATTTAAGACTTGTATTAGCTACCCTAAAAATAAATACTCACATTGAGAGAATAGGTGATAATGCCGAAGGTATCGCTCAATTTGTAATTGATTTAGACAAGCCATTCGACAATTCATTATATAAACAGTTAGAATTAAAAGAAATGTTGATTACTTGCATTGATATGATTGATAATATTATTGATGCTTATGAACATGATAATACGGATAGTGCAAGGCAACTCTTTGAAAAAGATCAAGAATTAAATTCACTAGATAAAAAAGCCAGTGAGATCATTGCAAATGAAATCAAAATAGAAAATTCAAATATCCACAATTTATTGAGATTATTAATTCTAATACGAAAAGTGGAGCGAACAGGTGATTTAACAAAAAGTATAGCCGAAGAAATTATTTTTTACGTAGAGGCAAAGGTTTTAAGACACGGTAAAAATACACTGAACGATATTAGTTGAGTCGTTTAATCAATAACTCTTCTACTTTTTTATAGAATTGTAATGGTTTTAAATTTCTCCAGCTAAGTTCGTCCAATTCGCCACCAAATGAAATGTAATAGTCGATGTTGTTTCTTTTAAATTCATCAATTACGTGTTCTCTAAAGTTTACTCCTGCTATCCAACCTTCTTCAATGTCTTGAAACCATTCTTCGTAATAACAATCGTCGGAGCTATGAAAATTTAACACGTTTTCGCCGATTAAAATAAATTTATTAATCCCCTCATTCATCATTACTTCAATAATTTCTCTTTTCAAGTACATGATGTCGTTTGTAATACAATCATTCCACTCACCAATAAATTCAATGATAGCGTATTGTCGATCATAGTCAACAAAAATAATTTTCATATACATGGTTGGAGAACCAAAGAAGTCCCATTGAGGATGTATATAAAAATTATATATAGTATCGGTGAATTCGAATTCCGAATATTCTTTGCCATAAAAGGGCGAACGCTCATCCTCTGAAGAAATGTAATCGTCGCGCCACTTGTAAAATGGTTCAATGTCGTGCATAATGATCTATAGCAGTTCTTACACTACCGTATTTAGTCAATAATTCGGATGCTAAATCCTCTTCTATATTTAGTTCATCCATAATCATTCTAACACCACGGTCAATTAATTTGTTGTTGGAAAGTTGCATGTCGACCATTTTATTCCCTTTTACTCTACCCAATTGAATCATTACCGAAGTGCTGATCATATTAAGTGTTAGTTTTTGAGCGGTACCAGATTTCATTCGGGTACTGCCAGTTACAAATTCAGGACCAACAATCACTTCAATTGGATGTTCTGATGCTGCTGCTACAGGACTACCATCATTACAAACAATACTAGCCGTTAAAAGTCCGAATTCTCTCGCTTTTTCTAATCCTCCAATCACATAAGGAGTAGTTCCTGAAGCGGCGATACCAATCACAGTATCGAGTGATTGAGGCTTATATTCAAGGATATCTCTCCAAGCTTGTTCTCTATCGTCTTCAGCAAACTCCACTGCTTTTCTAATGGCTGCATCGCCACCAGCCATAATACCAATAACCATTCCGTGTGGTACTCCAAACGTTGGCGGGCATTCGGAAGCATCTACTATTCCTAATCTTCCACTCGTGCCTGCTCCAATGTAAAACAATCGCCCTCCTTGCTTCATCCTCAACACTACTTGCTCTACCAAGACTTCCATTTTCGGTATAACCTTCTGAACAGCCAAAGGCACCAGTTGATCTTCTTTATTAATGTTCGTTAAAAGCTCCCCAATACTCATCGACTCGAGGTGGTTATATTTGGAACTTTTTTCTGTCGTTTTATCCATCATTTATGATATTGTATTAAACCGCTCATGGGCACTTGTTCTATGGTGCCTACTTGGTAACCATGCTGCAAAATTACATCTTTCCATTCATCTCTGAAATTAAATGCGATAGATCCAGTTGCATGAATGACCTTAGAAGTATCGACTCCATAGGGCTTGATGTGTTTTTGAATAAATATATCAAAACTTGATTTTAGCAATTTTTGTACATACGTGTGTGATTTATGGTTTGATAACCACAATACAAAAGAAGCCAGGAATGTATTAGCACTTGGCTCTTTGTATGTTTTAGTTAAATAGTAAGATAAGTCATCAGGGAAATGAATAAAAAAATCGGTTCTTAATTCCTCTGGCATGAGACCATACCACACATCAGAAATAATTGCTTTACCCAAATAAACACCCGAAGCCTCATCACCTAATACATACCCTAAAGAAGGTGTTTGCTGAATTATTGAAGTTCCATCATATAAGCAAGAATTTGAACCTGTTCCTAAAATAACTGCAATACCCGAATCGTGTAAACACAAACCACGCGCTACGGCAAGTAAATCATGTTCAACTTGTATTTGTGCCAAGGAATTAATAAGTAGAAGTTCTTTGTGTATTAATTGTTTATTGCTCTCAGTGGAACAACCTGCACCGTAATAATATATTTCCGATGGTATTTGAAGTAAATCCGTTAATAATTCATTCTTTATAATCTCCTGAATTCGTTCAGAAGAGGTTGTATATGGATTAATCCCAGCAGTATAAATTTCTTGTACTACTTGTTTATTTTGCACCATGCACCAAAAGGTTTTGGTACTCCCGCTATCAACGATTAATTTCATTTGTTAATCTAATAAATTAATATCTTCGTTAAAAATTAAAACGAATTATAAAGTAAATTGTCTTTATTTCATGCAAAATAAGAAAAGTTCTCCGATCCTATATTCAGTATTATTCTCCTTAGTTTTAGTATTAGGGATGTATCTTGGGTATCGCTTTAAGGAAGAGATTGGTAGCATTGGAATAAAATCGAGATTAAGCAGTACTGAACAAGTACTTCGATTGATTGAAAAAAGATATGTTGATAGTGTAGATCTGAGCACACTAGAGCAAGAAACTATCGAAGATTTACTTTCCAAATTAGATCCACACTCCGTTTATATTACGGCAGAGGACTTTAACAAAAGCAATGAGGTGCTGGAAGGTAACTTTGAAGGTATTGGCATAGAGTTTTATATTTTGAACGACACCATTTATGTGGTTTCAGCGATCCCTGGTGGTCCATCTGAATCACTCGGCATTCGATCGGGTGATAAAATCATCAAGGTGAACGATCAGGTAGTAGCGGGTAAAAAAATCACCAATACTGATGTAGGTAAATACCTACGTGGTGAAAAAGGTTCTAAAGTGAAGGTGAGCATTAAGCGCAATCATCAGCCTAAATTATTAGACTTTAACATAACAAGAGGAACGATTCCACTGAATAGCGTTGATGTTTCGTATATGGTAAATGATAAGATTGGTTTTATAAAAGTTAGCTCTTTTGGAAGCACCACTTACGATGAATTCTTTGAAGCGCTAAAAAAATTAAAGAAACAAGGATTAGAAAGCTTAATTCTCGACTTACGTGGCAATTCGGGAGGATACCTGAATACAGCCATCATGATAGCAGATGAGCTATTGGCAGATAAGAAGCTCATCGTTTATACGGAAGGCAAATCCTCGCCTAAAAAAGAAGAGTTTGCCACAGGTGCCGGAAACTTTGAGGAAGGGAAACTTATCGTGTTGGTCGACGAAGGTTCGGCTTCGGCTAGTGAAATTGTAGCTGGTGCCGTGCAAGATTGGGACCGTGGAATTATTGTGGGTAGAAGAAGTTTTGGGAAAGGCTTAGTGCAGGAGCAAGCTACTTTAGCCGATGGGGCTCGTTTAAGGCTCACCATTGCACGATATTACACCCCGACAGGTCGATGTATACAAAAGCCCTACAACATGAATAAGGAGGATTATTTAAGCGATGTGCAAAATAGGTACGTTCATGGAGAACTTAGCGAAGCAGACAGCATCATAAACAAGGGCCATAAAGCCTTTAAAACACCTTCAGGTAAAATTGTCTACGACGGAGGGGGAATTAGTCCAGACGTGTTTATTCCCATCGATACGAATGATTTCAGTACTTTCTATGCAAGAGTTGTTTCAGAAGGTGTACTCAGTGAATTTGTATATATGTATGCTGATGCACATAAATCTAGGATGAAAGCGTTCCCGTCGTTGGATGGCTTCATTGAAAAGTTTAATGTAGATGAGTCGCTGTTCAGGGAATTCTTGAATTTATCCTACAAAAAAGGCATTAATGCCAAGGCAAGTGAGCTAATTAAATCAAAAAACTCAATCAAAATACAAATGAAGGCCTTATTTGCGCGACAATTATTTGGCTCGGAGGGTTATTACAGGATTCAGCAGCAAATGGACAAAGGCTTGCTGAAATCAATAGAGCTGCTATCAGCAAACTAATCAGGAAAGCTTAGGGCAAAAAAAAAGCCTCGCATAGCGGAGGCTTTAATTTCTTTTGAGTAAAGATTACTGAGCAACTTCAGTAGTAGCAGCAGTATCTACAGTAGCTGAAGAATCAGCAGCCATAGAAGCAGCGTTTGAAATTGAATCAGCTTGAGCAGCAGCGATTGAATCAGCCATAGCTTTTTCTTTAGCAGCTTTTTGCTCAGCACTTTCTCCACATGCAACGAATCCGAAGATACCTGCAGTTAACAATAAAACTAATACTTTTTTCATTTTTGGTTATAAGATTTTAAAACGCAGCAAAGGTAAAATAAAAAAATCAATTCAAAAGAAATATTTTTGAATTATTTCAACATATAACTATTTCTGCCTCAAATAAATGCTAATTGGCACCCCCGAAAAATCGAAATTTTCTCGTAACTTGTTCTCTAAGAAGCGTTTATATGGCTCTTTCACATATTGGGGTAAATTACAGAAAAAAGCGAAGGCTGGCGACTTCCCAGGCAGCTGGGTCACATATTTTATCTTAACATATTTACCTTTTAAGCTTGGCGGTGGATATTGCTGTATTATTTCGAGCATCACATCATTCAATTTAGAGGTAGAAATATGCTTGGTTTTATTTTGATAAACTTCGTTGGCGGTTTCAATTGCTTTAAATACCCTTTGTTTGGTTAATGCTGAGGTAAAAATAATGGGAACATCTACAAATGGGGCAATTTTTTCACGTATCTTCTCCTCATAAGCCTTGCTGGTTTTATGGTCTTTTTCTACTAAATCCCATTTATTCACAAGAATTACCACTCCTTTGTGGTTTTTTTCGATGAGATTAAAAATATTTACATCTTGAGATTCTAGGCCCTCAGTCGCATCTACCATCAAAATACACACATCTGCTTTTTCTAAGGCTTTTATGGTTCGCATTACCGAGTAAAATTCGATATTCTCATTCACTTTCGTTTTTTTACGCAAACCCGCTGTGTCGATAAGCATAAAATGATGGCCAAACTGATTGTATTCTATTTCAATAGAGTCGCGTGTGGTGCCTGCAATAGGCGTTACAATGTTCCGGTCTTTGCCCAATAGAGCATTGATAATAGAAGATTTACCTACATTGGGGCGACCCAAAAAAGCGTAGGTTGGTAAGGTGCTTGGCTCTTCAAATTCATCTTCAAAATGCTTTACAACCTCGTCTAACAACTCACCTGTTCCACTACCTGTAATAGACGATATACAATATAAGTCACCAAGTCCAAAGGAATAAAATACCGAGGCTTCTGGAATTAAATTGTTATTATCCACTTTATTGGCAACTACAAAAACAGGTTTGTTCGACTTTCTTAGCATGCCAGCAATTTCATCGTCTAAATCGGTAATCCCTGTTTTTACATCTACTAAGAATAAGATAACAGAAGCTTCTTCGATCGCAATTACCACTTGTTCGCGAATGGCAGCTTCGAATTGATCCTCCGAATTAGCCACATATCCACC
>JACCDK010082508.1_pt1 | contig 17560 bp, 15 predicted proteins | sample 7445871 | NCBI WGS metagenome assembly JACCDK01 (sample SAMN15323436, study PRJNA562643) | freshwater metagenome | isolation source: river surface water | place: USA:Blue River Watershed | collected 2017-08-15
ATTTTCTAAATAACAATTCTATGTCCGCACCACGTTCACGAAGGGGAGGAACAAATATTGGAACGGTACATAATCTATAAAACAAATCTTCTCTAAATTTTCCCTTTTCAATAGCATCTTGAAGATTAAGGTTTGTAGCTGCAACAACACGTGTATTTGTTTTTTGAACTTTAGAAGAACCCACACGATAAAATTCTCCATTCTCTAAAACACGCAATAATCGAGCTTGAGTACCTAAAGGCATTTCTGCAATTTCATCCAAAAATATAGTTCCTCCATCAGTTACTTCAAAGTATCCCTTTCTTGCTTCTATGGCACCAGTAAATGATCCCTTTTCGTGTCCAAATAATTCGGAATCAATGGTGCCTTCCGGAATGGCTCCGCAGTTTACAGCAATAAATTGACCATGCTTTCGCTTTGATAAAGCATGTATAATTTTAGAAAAAGATTCTTTACCTGATCCGCTTTCTCCGGTAATTAATACAGTCATGTCCGTTGCCGCTACTTGATCTGCAATTGAGATGGCGTGGATTAATGCAGGTGAATTTCCTATGATTCCAAATCTAGCCTTTATACTAGCAATATGTGAATTATCCATATTTTGTCACTTAAATTAATTGTCCAAGTAAAGTGCCTGTGGTGCAGGAAGTAATTTTAACATTTACATAACTTCCAATAGCTTCAGTACCTTTTTTAAATACAACTACTTTATTATTATCGGTTTTGCCGAAATGATGTTGATCGGATTTCTTTGAATTTCCTTCAACAAGAACGCGTTGAATTTTACCAATCATTTGATCATTTCTAATGCCAGAATGTTTACGCTGAAGATCAATAATTTCTTGTAATCGTTTTGACTTTATAGGATCAGGTACATCGTCAACAAGTTTTTTAGCTGCCGGTGTCCCTGGCCTTTCTGAATAAGTAAACATGTATCCAAAGTCAAAAACAACAGTGTTTAACAAGTCTAGTGTGTCCAAATGATCTTCATCGCTTTCAGAACAAAATCCTGCAATAATATCATGTGATATTCCACATTCTGGTCCAAGGATCTCACGAATTGCATTGATGCGTTCTAAATACCATTCTCTTGAATAAGTTCTATTCATTAATTCAAGAATACGGTTACTTCCGCTTTGTGCAGGTAAATGAATGTTTTTGCAAATATTCGGATATGCCGCCATGGCGTGTAGTACTTCGTTAGTAATATCTTTGGGATGGGAGGTTGAAAAACGAATTCGTAAGTCAGGATTTATTTGAGCCGTTAGTTGTATCAATTTATCAAAAGTGATGACTTCTTTTGTGGTTGGATTAATCCATCGATATGAATCTACATTCTGACCTAATAAATTAACTTCCCTATACCCCTGATCAAATAAATTTTGACATTCGTTAATAATGGAAGTCACATCTCTGGATCTTTCACGACCTCTCGTAAATGGTACTACGCAAAATGAGCACATATTGTCACATCCTCGCATGATACTTACAAATGCTGAAACACCATTAGTATGTAAACGAACTGGCTCAATATCTCCATATGTTTCCTCTTTAGAGAGAAATACATTTATTGCTTTTTGACCATTTTCTATTTGATCAAGTAAATTTGGGAGATCGCGATAAGAATCAGGTCCAGCAACTAAATCAACCAACTTTTCTTCTTCAATTAATTGAGTTTTTAAACGCTCCGCCATGCAACCAAGTATACCAATGGTTACTTTGGGATTTTTTGATTTAATAGCTTTAAACGTTTGTAATCTATGCCTAATTTTTTGTTCCGCATTTTCTCTAATCGCGCATGTATTTAACAGAATTGTATCGGCATCTTGTATGTTTGAGGTCGTACCATAACCTTTATTAATTAAAATGGATGTTACTACCTCGGAGTCAGCAAAGTTCATTTGGCAACCATAACTTTCGATATATACTTTTCCTAAAAAGCCAGGTTCATTTGTCTCTGATGATATGCGCGGGACGTCTAGGTTATCTTCAGTTGATTTGGCAATAATATGTAGCTCTTGCATGAATTGTTACGAATATTCACCACAAATTTATGACATATTGTCAGTAATTGCTATTGGATTTTACCTGAATCTAGGAAAATTACTTTATTTGATTGATTGGTCAGCTTTTCATTATGTGTAACCATGATTATTTGCTGATTATGCTCTTCTTTTAATTTCAAAAATAAATAATACAACTCCTCCGCATTTTTGTTGTCAAGGTTTCCTGTTGGTTCATCCGCTAATAGCAGAGAAGGCTGAGTAATTAATGCTCGTGCAACAGCAACCCTTTGTTGCTCCCCGCCTGAAAGGTTTGATGGAAATTTTTTTAATAGTTGTTCAATTCCCAATGTTTTTGAAACATCTTGAAGCAAATTTGTTATTATTTCAGATTTATTATTATTTCTAAGATAAATAGGCATTAATATATTTTCTTCAGCAGTGAATTCACTTAGTAAATTGTGGAATTGAAAGACAAACCCTAAATTTTTATTTCTAAAGATTTCAAGGTCTTTTCCTTCAAGCTTGAGATATGAAGATTCATTTAAAATAATTTCTCCCGAATTTGGTTTATTAAGTAATCCAATAATTTGCAATAAGGTGCTTTTTCCGGACCCTGAGGGCCCTAATATAGATACTAGTGATTTACTTTCTGCTGTAAACGAGATGTCTTCTAGAATTAATTGGGTTCCGTATGTTTTGGAAATATTTTTTAATTCTAACATTTTATTGGCTTATTCTATGAATATTAATTTGAAATACGAACTTTTTAAAAGTTTGGCAAATAAATAGTAATTTCACGAAATTAAAATTTTTACTAAATGAATATTCACGAATACCAAGCAAAAGAAATTCTCAAAGGTTACGGAGTAAGAATTCAAGAAGGAATTGTTATTGATAAAATCGAAGATTCGGTTTCAGCCGCGGAAGCACTAAAAGCACAAACAGGAACTGGCTGGTTTGTTGTAAAAGCACAAATTCATGCGGGTGGCCGCGGAAAAGGTGGAGGAGTTAAGTTGGCGAAGAATTTAGATGAAGTTAAAGAAAGGGTTTCCCAAATTCTTGGTATGCAATTGATTACCCATCAAACGGGTCCTGAAGGTAAAAAAGTAAATAAGGTGTTGATTAGTGAGGATGTATATTATCCAGGTGATTCTGAGCCAAAAGAATATTATATCTCTATTTTATTGGATCGTGGTCGTGCTTGTAATGTTATTATGGCATCTACAGAAGGTGGTATGGATATCGAAGAGGTTGCGGAGCATTCACCTGAAAAGATTATCAAAGAATGGATCGACCCTCGTGTAGGTCTGCAAGATTTTCAAGCACGTAAAGTAGCTTTCCTATTAGGTTTAAGCGGTCAGGCTTTCAAAGAAATGGTTAAGTTTATTCAGTCACTTTACCTTGCTTATGTTGAAACTGATTCATCTATGTTCGAGATTAATCCGGTATTAAAGACGTCAGATGATAAAATTTTAGCGGTTGACGCAAAGGTTAATTTAGACGATAATGCATTATACCGTCACAAAGATTTAGCAGTATTGCGCGATATCGAAGAAGAAGATCCTTTGGAAGTAGAAGCATCAGAGAACGACTTGAATTATGTTAAACTCGACGGAAACGTGGGTTGCATGGTAAACGGTGCTGGTTTAGCAATGGCTACCATGGATATTATTAAATTATCTGGTGGAGATCCCGCTAACTTTTTAGATGTTGGTGGTGGAGCAAATGCCAAAACAGTTGAAGCTGGATTCCGAATAATTCTCCAAGATCCTAATGTTAAAGCTATTTTGATTAATATTTTTGGAGGTATTGTTCGTTGTGACCGTGTTGCCAATGGTGTTGTCGAAGCCTATAAAAATATTGGTGAAATTAATATTCCTATTATTGTTCGTTTGCAAGGCACAAATGCAGAAGAAGGAGCAGCTATTATCAACAACTCTGGATTGAAAGTTTTCTCAGCTGTTTTATTAAAGGATGCAGCTAAGTTAGTATCAGAGGTATTAAAATAGATTAAGATGAAAATCATTTGTGTTGGTAGAAATTACGTGGATCACATTAAGGAGTTATCTAATGATAAGCCAACTGATCCTGTCATTTTTATTAAACCTGATTCTGCTTTAATTGATAGTTCTCAAGCTTTTTATTATCCATCTTTTTCAAAAGATGTACACTATGAGCTAGAATTAGTTTATCGCATAGGAAAAGTTGGAAAAAATATTGAGGCTAAATTTGCTCATAAATATATTGATGCGATAGGATTAGGTATTGATTTTACAGCACGTGATATTCAGAGTAAATTAAAGGAAAAAGGCTTGCCTTGGGAAAAAGCTAAAGCCTTTAATGGTTCAGCTTTTGTTTCATCCATGAGACCTATATTAGATTCAGATTTTATTAATCCAATTGAATTTGAATTATTTAAAAACAAGGAGTCTGTACAAAAGGGTAATTCAGATTTAATGATTTGGAATATTTCTGAATTAGTAGCTGATATCTCACAATACTTTACCTTAAAAACTGGTGATTATATTTTCACAGGAACTCCTGCGGGAGTTGGTCCTGTCCAAATAGGGGATACCTTACAAGGTAATTTAGAAGGTGAAAAATTATTTGAACTAGCAATAAAATAAGATGGAATTAACGATTGGTTCTTCTGCACCTATAGTTGAGTTTATTGACTCATCTGGTTATAAGTACAGTTTAATTGGGCGCAAAACGGTTTTGTATTTTTATCCGAAAGATAATACGCCGGGTTGTACAGCACAAGCCTGTAACTTAAACGAAAATTTAGATTATTTAGCTTCAAAAGGTTACCAAGTTTTAGGAGCAAGTGTTGATTCTAATAAATCTCACGAGAAGTTTATTGCCAAATTTCAATTGAAATTCCCTTTGATATCAGATGAATCACACGAAATTGTTAATGCATTTGGTGTATGGGTTGAAAAATCAATGTATGGAAAAAGTTATATGGGTATTGCCCGTACGACATTTCTTATTGATGAAAATGGAATTATAACAGATATTATCACGAAAGTGGATACCAAAAATCACACAGAACAAATCCACTGATCGAACAATTATGCAAACAATAGAATTACAAAAAGTAGCATCTCAGGTTCGCCGAGATATTTTACGTCAAGTACATGGTTGCCAATCAGGTCATCCAGGTGGATCTTTAGGTTGTACTGATTTATTGGTTGAATTATATTTTAATTCAATGAATCTATATACAGATTCAACAGGAAATGTCCAGTTTCAAATGAATGGTTTGCATGAAGATGTATTTTTTCTTTCAAATGGTCATATTTCACCTTTACTTTATAGTGTTTTAGCCCGTAGAGGATATTTTCCTGTAAGTGAGTTAGCTACTTTCCGTAAACTTAATACACGTTTACAAGGTCACCCTACACCTCATGAACACTTAGAGGGCATTCGGATAGCTTCAGGTTCTTTGGGACAAGGGCTAAGTGTTGCCATAGGTGTGGCTCAAGCAAAGAAACTGAATGGTGATAAATCTGTAGTCTATTGTTTAATGGGCGATGGGGAACAAAATGAAGGACAAGTTTGGGAAGCTGCTATGTATGCTCCTCACCATGGTGTGAATAATTTAATCGCATTTATAGATGAGAATGGTCAACAAATAGATGGGCCAACTGAAAAGGTTATGAACAACCTTGATTTAGAAGCGAAGTATAAAGCGTTTGGTTGGCAAGTTCTACGAGTAGACGGTAATGATATGTCTGCTTTGTCAGTTGTTATTAAAAAATCGAAATCACTATTAGTAAATAATAGACCGGTTATGGTTATTATGAAAACAGAAATGGGTGCAGGGGTAGATTTCATGATGCATAGTCATAAGTGGCATGGTGTTGCCCCCAATGATGAGCAGCTTGCAGCTGCACTAGGGCAATTAGAAGAAACTTTAGGAGATTATTAATACATAAAAATGGCTTTATTTACCTACGATACGAAAAAAGATACGCGTTCAGGCTTCGGTGCAGGAATGGAATATTTAAGTCTTAATAACCCTAAAGTTGTGGCTTTGTGTGCCGATTTGATCGGTTCATTAAAGTTGGAAGCTTTTATTAAAAATTCACCAGATAGATTTTTTCAAACGGGAATTGCAGAAGCTAATATGATTGGTCTAGCAGCGGGACTTTCCATTGGAGGGTTTGTTCCTTATGCAACCACTTTTGCTAATTTTGGTACGGGACGTGTATATGATCAAATACGTCAATCTGTCGCTTATTCTGGTAAAAATGTTAAAATAGCTTGTTCTCATGCGGGCTTAACGTTAGGAGAAGATGGAGCAACGCATCAAATTCTTGAAGATATTGGATTAATGAAGATGCTTCCAGGTATGGTCGTTATTAATCCATGTGATTTCAATCAAACTAAAGCAGCTACTATTGCAGTAGCTGAATACGAAGGACCAGTTTATCTTCGTTTCGGTCGTCCAGTTGTACCTGTTTTTACTCCTGAGAATCAAAAGTTTGAAATTGGTAAAGCTTTACATTTAATTGAAGGTTCTGATGTCAGTATATTTGCTACAGGACATCTTGTTTGGGAGGCAATTGTAGCAGCTGAGATATTATCAGAGAAAGGGATTCACGCAGAAGTTATAAATATTCACACCATAAAGCCTTTAGATGTAGCTGCAATTCATGCATCTGTAGCAAAAACAGGATGCCTTGTTTCTGCTGAAGAACATCAGTTAAATGGTGGTTTAGGTGACTCTATCGCTCAGTATTTAGCATTAAATTTACCTACTCCACAAGAATTTGTTGGCGTTAATGATTCTTTCGGAGAATCAGGCAAACCAGCAGATTTAATGGAAAAATATGGTTTGAATGCACAAGCTATTGCTGACAAAGCAATTAAAGTTATTGGTAGAAAAAGAATTTAACTAAAACGGATAGCCAATTCCAATATTAAATTCTATAGGGTTTTCAATTGAACTGAATCCAGTTTTGTTGAAAACCCATTTTTCATTTTTAGGAAGAGCAGGATTAATCATTTTACTCGCTAAATCTAACCTAAGTAGGAAGAAGTCAAAATCCCATCTTAAACCAACACCCGTACCTAAAGCTATTTCACTCAAGAAAGAATTGGCTCGCCAAATACCGATTGAATTTTGTCCTGGATACGCAATGTTCCAGATATTTCCTGCATCTACAAAAACTGCACCATTTAATGCACCTAACAACTGCATAATTTTAAATCTATATTCAATAGATGATTCGATCAAAATACTACCTGGCTGTTCAATTAAATTAGTTGTCGCATTGTATGAACCTGGGCCTAATCTTCTTGGTTTCCAAGCTCTTATACTACTAGGCCCCCCTATGAAAAAATTCTTTTCGTAGGGTAGTTGATAGTCATTTTCTTTACCATATACGTATGCCAAACCACCAATAAACTTAAACGCTAGTTGCGACTGCTTTTTAGCTCCTAATAATATATAATTTCTATAATCTAGATTAAATCTTAAGTATCTATAAAATTGGATTTCTTGTTCACTTTGAAATAGGTTTTCAATTATTCCAATACGTTTACTCGAGATAAAATTTAACGTAGTTCCACCAGATTCTAAACCTAAAATAAAACTTTTACCGTTAGCCAATTTATTTGAAGGAATAAATGTTCTATAGTTGTATTGAAACAAAATACTTGACACAAAACTTGGATTAAAACTTCGATATAAGTTATTCCCTCTTTCTCTTAAGCTTTCCAAATAGGTAACAAAACTAGAAGCTGTTTCAGTTTTAGGGTAATTTGTGTTGATAATATTAACATCAAAGAGTGATAATTGGAAATATTCTTTTTCTGATTTACGCCACTGATAACGCTGAAACACTCTGAGATTTGATCTTAAATATTCAGGTCTGTTTATATAATCATAACCTATTCCAAATTGGGTTTGAGAACCAATTAAATTAGATGTCCATTTCGTGTATTTAACTGGCAAATAAAGTGTAGGTAAGTTAACAACAGCTGTAAAATTTAATTCTAAATTTTTTCTAGTTTGATCTGTGTTAATAAATCCTGTTTGGGCCTCAAAACCAATTCTGTTGCTAAATTCTAGATTATCTAGTAAAGAAAAAACACGTCTAATTTTAAATGTATTTGTTATGAATGGTCCTGGAATTCCCCTAAAGACACTTCCGCCTAGTTCAGAGGTGACATTAAATCTGTCATTTCGAATTAGGTCAATGGAGGGATGGACTCTAGTCGCACTTGTATCAAATTTAATTGTAACCGATTTGTATTGATCAGTCGAATATATATTTTGGAGGCTTTGCGAAATTCTATTAGCTGAAAATAACTCATCTTCTTTAAATGTTACTATACGCTTTAACTGGTTAGATGTTAATAATTTCGATATCCACTTTTCTTCTTTTTCGTTTATTTCAAGCTGTAATTCATTGAAACGAATAATACCAATTCGGAATAGTCTATCATATAATGTATTCGAATTTGTTGTACTCAAATTTGGTATTTTATAAGCTAAAGAAATAGACGTTAATGTTGAATCTTTTAAATCATTAATTTTAATACCTACTTGATCTTCATTAAAATAGAAATATCCTTGATTTCGTAATGTTTCAGTAATTTTTAGTTTTTCGTCCTTCAAAATTGAGGTAGAAAGTATCTCGTTTTTTCGAACTAAACTTTCGCGTAAAAGATATGAATTTACAATTTTATTAAGAGCGGGATTATTAATAATTAATGTGTCATTCTTGGTGAATAGACTGGGCTTCCCTTCTGAAATCACATACTGAATCTTAACCTTTTTATCATTTAAGGTATCAATTCGATAATTTATAACAGCATTAAGATAACCAATTGATTTATAATAGTTCTTTATTTTCGACCCTTGCAATTGCGCATACTTGGTGTCTAAGACATCAGGTATGCGGCTAAATAATTGAAGATTGGATTGTTTGATGTTTAAAGAATCTTTCCTAATTCTTTTTTGTGCTAGATACCCATTCAGTTTAAGATAAAGATAGGGTCGATTGGTATACTTAAGTGTACTTATATTTGATTTTAAATCTTCTATTTTTACATGTTTATTTCCAGCTATAGTGATTTTCTGAATGGTATATCTAGGAAGTTCATACATTTGCAAATTCCTACATGAGACATGTAGGAAAATGAATAAAATAAATGAAAAAAATCTGATAGTATCTTTCAAATGACATTAACCAATAAACAAATAAAGTTAATTAATTCCCTACATTCTAAAAAAGGTAGGTCAGAGAATCATTTATTTTTAGTTGAAGGTGAAAAAGGTTTATTGGAGCTAATTAAATCATCATTCAAAATACAATTTATAGTATTAAATGAGACTTTATCAAACCATGAAATAGCTCAAACTCATCCAAATCACTGTTTTTTTATATCAGAATTAGAATTGAATAAATATTCTACTTTAGTTACCAATAATTTTGGATTGGCTGTTGTCGAAATGCCTCAAAAACTAAATTTTGAAAAACCTATAGGTATAACAGTTGTTCTAGATGGTATTCGTGACCCTGGAAATTTGGGTACAATTATCAGAATTTGTGATTGGTATGGAATAAGTACTATCATTTTGTCTAATGATTGTACTGATTTTTATAATCCTAAAGTAATAAGTGCCTCCATGGGGTCATTTTTGCGAATTAAACATCTATATGTTGATTTGGGGAAATGGTTAAATCAATATCCAAATATTACTAAGATTGGTGCCTTGTTAAATGGTCATAGTTTACATACGTATTCATTTCCAGAGACTGGTTTTTTAGTATTTGGTAATGAATCTAATGGAATTAGTAAAAATGTTGAAGAACTAATAGATGACCATGTTACCATTCCAAGTTTTGGCGGAGCAGAATCATTGAATGTTGGTATTTCGTGCGCTGTATTTTTAGATAATCTTAAAAGGACACTTTAAGAATTAATGCTGTCTTTTTGAAGATATATTTCTATGATATAATGTACTAGATAAAGTACAGGTGTAAATAAAATAGCTATAAAAAATTTATAAATATAATTGTTAAGTGACACGTTTAGCCATTGATTCAGTGTCCAGTCACCAAAAACTACAAATGCAATTCCAATTACAATAAAACTATCTAATAATTGAGAAATTAATGTTGATCCAGTTGCCCTCAACCAAATATGCTTGTTTCCGGTTTTCAATTTGATTTTTTCGAAAATGTAAGCGTCAAATATTTGACTTATAAGAAATGCTGATAATGAGCCAAAAATAATTCCAAGTCCTTGTCTAAATATCAATGTGAAAGAATCATTAATATTTCCATTTTTCGAATTAACTGAAATCCAGAAGTCGGCAGGAACTAACAATGTGGCAATGTAAATGATAAAAAATGAATACAATACAAATAGGGCAGTAGTATATGATATAAACTTCACACCTTTTTTACCAAAATAGTCATTTATTATGTCGGATGTAATAAATACAATTGGCCAATTTAAGGCTCCAGCTGTTTGATTTAAACTCCATGATTCCCCCCAAAAAGTGGGTATATTCAGTGGGTTAAAACCTAAAGACTTCTCAATACTGACTATTTTAACACCGATTATTTCAGCAATAATTGCGTTAGTCAAAAATATGCCAAACAAAACAATGAATAATTTCTGCTTTCGTGAAAACTGATTAAATATCATTTTCGGTGATTATTGAAGTGATTCGCAATTTTGTCTAATGCAATTGTTAACTGTTCTACATGTTGAAGGAAAACTATTCTAAAGTGATCTTTTTTTGTAAAGTTAAAGCCTTGCCCTCCTACAACTAATATTTTCTGTTCTTCTAATAATGACATAACAAAATCATTATCATCCTTAAAGGTAAAAGCATCTAAATCAAACTTAGGGAATAGATATAATGCACCTTTGGGTTTTACACAACTAACACCTGATATGGAATTGAGCTTTTCATAAGCTAAATTCATTTGCTTCGCTAAACGACCATCATGTGAAACCAAATCATTAATAGATTGATATCCACCTAGTGCGGTTTGTATACCCAATTGTGTGATTACATTAGCACATAGTCGTGTACTAAACAAAAAATTCAAACCTTCAATGTATGATTTTGCTTTATGTTTTGCCCCTGTTAAAATCATCCAACCTCCTCTAAAACCTGCTGCGCGATAATTTTTAGATAAACCTCCCATAGTTACGATAAGAATATCTTCACTTAATCCTGCTGCAGAATAATGTTTAACTGAATCGTAGATAATTTTATCATATATTTCATCCGAAAAAAGTATCAATTGATGCTTTTCGGCAATATGTACTATTTTTTCTACAATTTCTTTGGTATATACTGCTCCTGTAGGATTATTAGGATTAATTAAAACTATGGCCTTCGTTTTGGAAGTAATTTTACTTTCTATATCATTAATATCTGGATTCCAATCATTAGTTTCATCACACATATAGTGTATTGCTTTACCTCCTTGTAAACCAACTACTGTTGTCCATAATGGATAATCAGGAGATGGAATTAAAACTTCGTCATCCAGATTCAGAAGAGCAGTCATTACTAAGGTAATCAATTCACTTACTCCATTACCAATATACACATCCTCAATCAGACTGTTTTTTACACCTTGGTTTTGATAGTATTGCATCACCGCTTTTCTAGCTGCAAATAAACCACGAGAATCAACATAGCCTTGCGCGTTCCTTATATTCACGATGATATCATGAATGATTTCGTCAGGAGTTTCAAATCCAAATGCAGCTGGATTACCAATATTTAAAGAAGTGATTTTATATCCTTGATTTTGTAAAACCAAGGCTTTTTCATAGACAGGTCCACGAATTTCATACTTTAAATTATCTAATCGCTTACTTTTATATATATCCATTCATTAAAAATACTAGAAATGTAAAATTACTAATTTACTTTTGATTGTTTATTCCTCAAGGATGCATTTAAATCAAGTTGTATTTATTGGTATTTTAGCCTTGTCCATACTTCTCTTTAATCTTATTCAGAAGTATATACATGTTCGTAAAAGGAGTTATCGAATATCTAATTTGATAATTTTAAAGTTTTTATTGCGAACGAGTCTTTTATTTCTATTGGCTTTAATTTTATACCATGAGTACAATTTTGAAAATAAATCGAATAAATCGCTTGGGAAAATTTTAGTTTTTTTAATTCCCGAGTCATCTAAAAATGAAATAAGTGCAGATTTACGTATTCAAATGAATGAAATCGCAAACTCAGATTTTTTTGAAAGTTTCGGTTTAGCAAGATTAAGTGAAGATAAAATACGCTTAATGAAAGTAATTCCAAATACTTCAAAAGAAGTATTTTTTTCATTGTTAAATTCTCCAAACCTTGAATTAAACGGTGATCAGTTGCAATTTTCGGATGGTTTAAATAACCAAGTAAATGAGTATTTTGACCTATCATCAAATGAATTTTTGATATCAAAATCCTATTTACAGACTAGAAAATTAAATCTATTATCTAGTTTTTATAATAACCCAGCGATAAAATTTTATTTGTTAATTTTGTCTTTAATTCTCGTATCAATTGATTTAGTTATCAAAGTTAAAACAGTTAAGCTTTAGTTTGTTTTCAACACTTTTATATATTGTAATCTTAGCCTATCAGAATATTTATTCTGTGTCTAGTGAAGTTTATAACACTAGAATAATTGAAATTAATAACTTAATTTTCTCCAAAAGGTACGAATCAGGATTAAAATCAATTAAACAGTTACAGAAGAATACACTCTTTACCAATGATGAATTAGTCAATAGACTGCAACTAATTAATATCAAGTCTAATCACTTTTCGGATAATATTATTTCAAAAATCGATTATACTATAACAGATATAGATGATTTGATAAACATTTCAATTCTTTTAAACAAAGACCAAAAAAATGAAATAGCTCAAAGTTTATTAAAAAAAGCTATTAGAAATAAAACTAGTGCTGATCGTGTAATTATTTTTTATGAACTTATTAGTTCGCACAATAATTTGCGAAATAGAGTATATAAAAGGTCTTTAAATAGGAGAATTGTTAGATGGAATGCAAACGAAGCATTACAGCTCTTAGATTTAATGAAAAAAAACGAAAAACTACTTTTATAAATTAAATGATAAATAATAAATTAGAATTCCCTAATCAAACTGCTTTCTATCAAGGCAAAGTACGCGATGTTTATTCTTTTGGAGAGCACTTATTAATGATTGCATCTGATAGAATATCCGCATTTGATGTAGTTTTACCACGTTTAATACCATATAAAGGTCAAGTTTTAAATCAACTAGCTGAACATTTCTTAAAGGAAACATCTGATATAGTTCCTAACTGGTTGATTTCAACACCAGCACCAAATGCATCATTTGGATTAAAATGTCAAGCAATTCCAATTGAAATGGTGGTAAGAGGTTACATGGTAGGACATCTTTGGAGAGAGTATAAATCTGGTAAGAGATTAGTCTGTGGAGTAAGTTTGCCAGATGGTTTAATTGAGAACCAAAAATTACCTAATCCAATTATTACACCAACAACTAAAGCCAGTGAAGGACACGATGAAGATATTTCTATTAATGATATAATTCATAAAGGAATTGTAAGCGAAGATATCATAAATGAATTATGTGATATATCTCTAAAACTATTTGACAGAGGCCAAGAAATGGCCAATGCTAAAGATTTAATTTTAGTTGACACAAAGTATGAGTTTGGTATACGTAATGGAAAAATAATCTTAATGGATGAAATTCATACACCAGATTCATCTAGATATTTTTATAAAAATTCGTATGATGACTTGTTTAATAGACGACTTCCTCAAAAACAGTTGTCAAAAGAGTTTGTAAGAGAATGGTTAATTGCGAATAACTTTCAGGGGAAAGAGAACCAACAGGTACCCGTTATTTCTGATGACTTTGTTATTCAAATTTCAGAGCGATATATTTTATTATATGAAGAAATTACAGGCAAAAAATTTATAAAAAAAGATGTAAGCCAAGATTTAGTTCAAAATATTTACCAACAAATTTCCAATTATATTTAAAATGCAAGTAAAAGATTATCAATTAGAACAAAATGAAAGCTATGCTATAATTGATTGGCTTTCAGCGGATTTATTACAATCTAATGCTGAGGAATTGGAGTTAGCAGTTAGGATGTTGTTTAAAAAAGAATATTCCAATATTATTTTAAATGGTTCGAATTTAAATAACATGGACGGCTATGGAGTTGCTGCTATCAGGAAAGCAACTAAAATTTGTACGAACGAATTGGGATTATTTGTTGTGGTTTCTAAGTCTGACATGATAGTTGAACGATTAGATCAAGCTAAGATTGAGGATTTGACCATTATGAATACAGTTCAAGAAGGAATAGATGCTATTTATTTGAATGATTTAGAAAATGATTTTGAGGATGAATCTGATGCAAATACCGACGAATACGGAATTGATGGTTCTGATTTAGGTGAAGATTATTGACAGTATAGGATAATTTAAAGAAAATCTATTTTTGTTTCTTTATTTTGCATTATTCAGTATATTATTTTGTTAAATTAGATTTTAGCCAAATATATTTTTAGTTAAATTTGATTTACCTGGTTAAACCTATAAGTACTAGCCTAGGTATAATCGATCCACTAATTATATTATTTTTATAATTTCTAATTTGAAAAATTATATTTCATTATGAATAGCAATTCCGAAAAGGGTCTATACAGAAAAGAATTTGAACATGATGCCTGTGGTATTGGTTTTGTGGCCAGTATGAAAGGGATAAAATCTCACCGCATTGTTCAAGATTCCATTAAGATGCTTATTCGAATGGATCACAGAGGTGCTTGTGGTTGTGATCCTAATTCAGGGGATGGCGCAGGTGTTTTAGTACAGCTTCCTCATGAATTCTTCTTAGAAGAAACAAGTGCTTTGGGTTTCTCATTGCCTTCACTAGGAAATTATGGTGTAGGTATGGTGTTTTTTCCAAAAGATGAAACTTTAATTAAAGAGTGTAAAGAAGTTATAGAGCGCAAATCCAAGAAATTAGGTTTACGTATAATAGGTTATAGAATTGTCCCTGTCGATAATTCGGAAATATCTGGTGCAGAATCAGGTAATGCCGAGCCTTCCATTCAACAGTTATTTATAGAAAGACCAGCAGATTGTTCTACTGATATTGATTTTGAAAGAAAATTGTACGTTTTCAGACAATACGTTTCAAAATTGTTGAATGAAACCATCCCTGGATTAGACAATAAATTTTATTTTTCGTCCTTGTCTTGTCGTACCATTATATATAAAGGTATGTTGACAACAATGCAGGTACCTGGTTACTTTCTTGATTTATTTCAAGAGAATTTCACTTCTGCTTTAGCCATTGTCCACTCGCGCTTTTCTACGAATACCTTTCCAGAGTGGAGATTAGCTCAGCCATTCCGTTTTATTGCGCACAATGGTGAGATCAACACGGTAAAAGGAAACTCTTCTTGGATGCAAGCGCAGTCTGCATTGTTCTCTAGCAAGTATTTCACGCAAGAGGAATTAGATATGATTCTTCCTGTTTGTAGTTTAGGTCAATCAGATTCAGCTATCCTAGATAATGCTATTGAATTGTTGTACCTGACAGGACGTTCTTTGCCGCATGTAATGATGATGTTAATACCAGAAGCATGGGATGGCAACGAGAGCATGGAGAAGTACAAGAAAGATTTCTATGAGTACCATGCTGCCATGATGGAGCCTTGGGACGGTCCAGCTAGTATTTCGTTTACGGATGGAAAAATGATAGGGGCCACTTTAGATCGTAATGGATTGCGTCCATCACGGTATTGGGTAACGTCTGATGACCATGTAATCATGGCTTCTGAAGCAGGTGTATTGGATTTAGATCCTGCTACTATTGTTTCTAAAGGTCGTTTACAACCAGGTAAAATGTTCGTTGTGGATATGGAACAAGGTCGTATAATTCCTGATGAAGAATTAAAAGAAAAGATTTGCCAGCAACAACCCTATGGTGAGTGGCTTTTAAATAATAAGATTCGTGTAGAGGATTTGCCAGAAGCTGGAAGTGAATACAGACAGCCGAAAGCTATAGAATTAGTTTCGCGTCAACAGATTTTTGGCTTTACAACAGAAGATATCCGTATTGTATTGGCTCAAATGGCTGAAACTGGTAAGGAGGCCTTAGGTTCGATGGGTATCGATACTCCATTAGCTGTTTTATCTGAAAAAGCACAACATTTATCATCGTACTTCAAGCAATTATTTGCTCAAGTAACAAATCCTCCAATCGATCCGATTCGAGAGCGAATGGTGATGTCATTACTTTCAGATATTGGTGGTTTATCCAATTTATTAGAGGAAAGTCCTACGCACTGCCGTCAAATTGAGATACAGCAACCTGTATTGCGTAATAAAGAGGTTGAAAAGATTCGTTGGATTGATCATGAGAATTTCCAAACAAAATCAATTCACATGACATTCCGTGCTTCGGAGGAAGAGGGTGTGTTGAAAAAAGCTTTGGACCGTATTAATCAATATGCGGAAGATGCTGTGGATGATGGCTATTCAATCATATTATTAACTGATAGAGGAATTGATAGCTCACATGCTCCTATCCCATCTTTATTAGCTTTAGCATCCGTACACAACCACTTGATAAGAACAAAAAAGAGAGCAAAAGTTGGTATCATTATTGAAGCAGGGGATGTTTGGGAAACACATCACTATGCTACTTTAATTGGTTATGGTGCAAGTGCCGTGAATCCATATATGGCGTTTGAAACAATCAAAGCCATGAAAGATCAAGGTTTTGTCAATAAGGACCTAAGTTATGATAAGTTAGAGTATAATTATATCAAGGCGGTGAATGGAGAATTACTAAAGATATTCTCTAAAATGGGTATTTCGACATTACAATCTTACCAAGGTGCTCAAATCTTTGAAATCCTGGGTTTAGGAAAAGATGTTGTAGATACGTATTTCACAGGTTCCATTTCACGTATTGGAGGTATCAATTTAGATACGATTGCCAAAGAAGCGTTAATCAAACACACTTCGGGCTATCAATTAAGAAAGCAAGAATCTCCAAAACTAGAAGTAGGGGGTATCTATCAATGGAAACAAAGAGGGGAAGAACACTTATTCAATCCGGCCACTATCCACTTATTGCAGCAAGCGACTAAACAGAACGACTATTCTGTGTATAAAAAATATGCTCAATTAATTGACGACCAAAGCAAGAAATCAATCACACTACGTGGTTTACTTAAATTTAAAACAAGTAAATCCATCTCTATTGATGAAGTAGAGCCAATTGAAAATATTTTAGCTCGTTTTGCAACGGGTGCTATGTCATTTGGATCTATTTCCTACGAAGCACATACAACCCTCGCTATTGCCATGAACCGTATTGGAGGTAAATCAAATACGGGTGAAGGAGGAGAGGATCCGATTCGTTTTGAAAAAATGGCGAATGGGGATTCGATGAATTCTGCAATCAAGCAAGTGGCATCGGGTCGTTTTGGTGTAACTGCGCATTATTTGA
>JACCDK010418900.1_pt1 | contig 17550 bp, 13 predicted proteins | sample 7445871 | NCBI WGS metagenome assembly JACCDK01 (sample SAMN15323436, study PRJNA562643) | freshwater metagenome | isolation source: river surface water | place: USA:Blue River Watershed | collected 2017-08-15
CAGGCCATGTTGATGTAGTCGAAGACGATGAAAGTCTGTTGACCAGCATCACCGATTTGCTGACTTTTGCAGGCTACCGTGTGCGTGGCTGGCATGATGCCAAGCGCTTTCTGGAAAACCTTCCCAACACGGCTCCCGCAGTGGTGGTGACAGACATGCGACTGCCTGGCTTATCCGGTCTAGACCTGCACGCGGAACTGTTGGCTCGTGGTCGCAGCATGCCGGTCATCTACATCAGTGGTGAGAGTACCGTGCACCAATCCATCTCGGCGATGAAGCTCGGAGCGCTGGACTTTCTCATCAAACCGTTCACCCGAGAAGACTTGCTCAAAGCGGTTGCTGCCGGGATTGAAAAAGATACCATCCAGATGCGCAAGATGATCGATCAGGCTCGATTCAATGAGTCTGTTTCTCACCTGACGCCGCGTGAGCGCCAAGTGATGGAATTGCTGCGACAGGGCTACAACAACGCTGAAATCATGGACAAACTGAACATTTCTCTGCCCACAGCCAAGCAGTACAAATCTCAACTCATGCGCAAGCTAGGGGTTCGTTCACTGTCTGAATTGTTGCGCTTGAGTGCAGATTTACACACAAGTCTCAATGTCAATGAGTGAGGATGACGCACAAGGCGGGCAGAATCGGAGGTAGATCGTGTCAACTGCATTCCCGCCCCCCTTCGCTTCGGTCGCACGGCTGGCTGTTTTGTGCATGGGTTTGAGTGTGTGCCAATGGGCCGGCGCACAAACCTCTACGGTCACAGGTACTTTTCTGGGGCAACAGGTCAGCCCAGTCATGGCGGTGGAATTGGATGCAGCGCCCGAACGCGCAAGGTCTGCCCCCAGTGCCGCCCCTGCCTCACCCACGTTGGGCCCCCGCGTGGAGTCCAACGTCCTTCGACCTGTATCTCCCGCCACCTACACGGGAGTCGAAAGCTCACATAGCCTGGACAAACGGTTCACGTCACCGCCAGTTCCAGAGCGGCGGTGAAACGCTGAATTAGTGCACCCAGGTCTCTATTTATTGAATCTATGCTGCAGCATTGCCTCGCTGATGGTGACCTGCCCCCCACAGCCTTACCAAGCTGTGTTGAGTAAGCTCAGTCAAACATGTAGAAGACGGGCACAAAAAAGCCCGCTTTTGCGGGCTAAGTCTGTGATTTCATTAAGAAATCTCTGGAGGCGCGGGCCGGAGTCGAACCGACCTACACGGATTTGCAATCCGGTGCATAACCGCTTTGCTACCGCGCCGAATCTGGACAAAAAAGGGAAGCCTGGGCTTCCCTCTAAGGATCTGGAGCGGGAAACGAGTCTCGAACTCGCGACCTCAACCTTGGCAAGGTTGCGCTCTACCAACTGAGCTATTCCCGCGTAGAACGTCATTGTAACGCAATTTCGGAGCTTTTACAAAAGTCCTCAAAAAAGAGGGTTTGCCAGGCCACCTCGTATACAACACGGGTTGCCCTTTGAAAAATAATCAGGGCTTGTCACCTTCGAGGTTCCTTTGAAAAAGATACTGTTGCTGGGCTCTGGCGAGCTGGGAAAAGAATTCGTGATCAGCTGCAAGCGGCTGGGTTGTTTCATTGTCGCCTGTGACCACTACGCTGGCGCGCCTGCGATGCAGGTGGCTGACGAGTCGCGTGTCTTCAACATGCTCGATGTCAAACCCCTGCGCGAGACGATCGAGGAAGTGAAGCCGGATTTGATCGTGCCCGAGATCGAGGCCATCCGCACCGAGGTGCTGCTGGAAGTGGAGCAAGCGGGCTACCGCGTCATCCCCAGCGCCCGAGCCGCCAATCTCACCATGAACCGTGACCGCATTCGCGATGTGGCCGTGAGCCTGGGGGTGCGTACCGCTCGTTTCAGCTACGCCGAATCGTCCGCTGAGCTCTTGGCACGATCCAACGAGATTGGCTTTCCGGTGGTCATCAAGCCGGTGATGAGCTCCTCCGGTAAAGGGCAAAGCGTCGCACGCACGGCGGCTGACATCGATGCCAGTTGGCAATACGCTTGCCAGGGCATGCGAGGGGATCGACAAAAAGTGATTGTGGAGGAGTTCATCGACTTCCAATACGAAATCACCCTGCTCACCGTTCGCCAGCAGAACGGTGAGACCTTGTTCTGCGATCCCATCGGTCATGTGCAAGAGCGCGGCGATTACCAGTACAGCTGGCAGCCCCAGGCCATGAAGGCCGAGCACCTGAGCGCCGCTCAGGAGATGGCGCGCAAGGTCACCACCGATCTGGGGGGAGCCGGTATTTTTGGTGTGGAATTTTTCGTCACCCGCGACGAAGTGATCTTCAGCGAGTTGAGCCCGCGACCGCATGACACGGGTATGGTGACCCTCATCAGCCAAAACTTGAGCGAATTTGATCTGCATGCACGCGCGGTACTGGGTCTGCCCATCCCGCTCATCCGCAGTGTGGAAGGCGCGAGTGCCGTGGTGCTGGCCGACAAGGACGGCAAGAACCCGCGTTTTGAAGGCGTGGAAGCGGCGTTGTCCGAGCCGGGCGTGGATGTACGTCTGTTTGGCAAACCCACCACCCGCCCCTATCGACGCATGGCCGTGGCGTTGGCGCAAGGACCGGATGCACTGGCGCGAGCGCGGGCAGCAGCAGCCAAGATCAAGGTGATCAGCGAGTAACTCACGCAACCGTCCGGGCGGTATCGGTCACTGCATGCTGAAGGGTAGCGAAGACCGCCGAGATGTTGCTCATGGTGGGGTTACCCGACGGTGACAACATCCGATGCAGACTCTTGGCGGGCTTGTCGAGTTCCGCGGACAATCGCTCGAAACCAACAGTGGCATTGACCAGGTCGCGCAGAATTCGCTTCGAGGCATCGGGCTCACCATGGACAAAAAATTGAATGGCTTCATCCAGCAAAGCCTGCGCAAAAATCGGATCACTCTGAACGCGTGCAGCCACCGTTTCCCTGAAGTCACGGGTCAATGCCATGTCATACCCCTTTGTGTGCGGCGACCTTGCGGCGCTTGTAGTCTTCCCAGCGCATGATCGCTTGATCGATATCTCGTTGCTGACGCTTCTTGGTGCCCCCACCCAACAGCAAAATGATGCTCAACCCATCGCGAGCCAAGTAGATGCGCAGGCCAGGACCCCAGTCAATTTTGTACTCGCCAATACCCCTGAACCACTCGACATTGGACCAGTTCCCAAGTTCCAGGCGGACCAGTCCGACACGCACCTTGGCTGCAGCAACGGGTTCAAGCTTTCCGAACCAGTCAGCAAAGGGACTGTTGCCACTGGCTAGCAGCAGTACTTTGAGTTCATATTCCATGAACCCAAGGTAACGCAAACGTTACCACGAAACCCATCCCCAATTCTTGCCGCAGTCTGGCTACAGATTAGGAAGGGTTGACGCGGAATGGTGTTAAGTCGAAGTCAGGATTACCCGACTCCGGCGTCAATGCTTCACCGAAGCTGCTGCCGTCGGTGTGCCATCGGCGGGTGTGGCCACCGCAGGCGGTTCGTCCGGTAAGGGGGTGGGCAACTTCTCCAGGGCAACTTCCAGCACCTTGTCGACCCACTTGACCGGCACGATCTCCAACCCATTTTTGACGTTCTCGGGGATGTCCTGCAGGTCTTTGACGTTCTCTTCAGGAATCATCACCGTCTTGATACCGCCGCGCAAGGCAGCCAACAGCTTTTCCTTCAAGCCCCCAATGGCCGTCACCTCACCGCGCAAGGTGATCTCGCCGGTCATGGCCACATCGGCTCTCACCGGAATACCGGTCAGGGTGGACACAATCGCGGTGACCATGGCCGCGCCAGCACTCGGGCCGTCCTTGGGCGTGGCGCCATCAGGCACGTGAATGTGGATGTCCTTTTTCTCGAACACCTCATCGGCAATGCCCAAACGGCGTGAGCGGCTGCGCACCACGGTGCGGGCGGCCTCCACCGACTCTTTCATCACGTCGCCCAGAGATCCCGTGCGGGTGAAGGTGCCCTTGCCGGGCGTGACGGCCGCCTCGATGGTCAGCAAATCTCCGCCCACCTCGGTCCAGGCCAGCCCAACCACCTGCCCCACCTGGTTCTGTTGCTCGGCGCGCCCGTAGGTGTACTTGCGAACACCCAGGAAGTCGTGCAGGTTGTCGGCCGTGACGCGCACCTGCGGTTGCATCTGCTTGAGCAGCAAGGCCTTGACCACCTTGCGGCAGACCTTGGAGAGTTCGCGCTCGAGCGAGCGTACCCCGGCTTCACGTGTGTAGTAGCGCACCATGTCACGAATGGCGCCCTCTTCCACCAGCAGTTCTTCGTCCTTGACGCCGTTGTTCTTCATCTGCTTGGGCAGCAGGTAGCGCATGGCGATGTGGGTTTTTTCGTCCTCGGTGTAACCCGAAAGACGAATCACTTCCATGCGGTCGAGCAGCGCGGGCGGGATGTTCATCGAGTTGGACGTGGCCACGAACATCACATCGCTCAAGTCGAAATCCACCTCCACATAGTGGTCGTTGAAGGTGTGGTTTTGCTCGGGGTCCAACACCTCGAGCAACGCGCTCGAGGGGTCACCGCGGAAGTCACTGCCCAGCTTGTCGATTTCGTCCAGCAGGAACAGCGGATTGCGGGTGTTGACCTTGGTGAGGTTTTGCAGCACCTTGCCGGGCAAGGCGCCGATGTAGGTGCGACGATGGCCGCGGATTTCAGCTTCGTCACGCATGCCCCCCAGGGCCATGCGCACATACTTGCGTCCGGTGGCCTTGGCGATGGACTGCCCCAGCGAGGTCTTCCCCACGCCCGGCGGGCCCACCAGACACAGAATGGGCGCCTTGACCTTGTCGACACGCTGCTGCACCGCCAAATACTCGAGGATCCGGTCCTTGACCTTCTCCAACCCGTAGTGGTCTTCGTTGAGCACATCCTCGGCGTTGCCCAGGTCGTGTTTGATCTTGGTGCGCTTGCTCCAGGGCAAACCCACCAAAACATCAATGTAGTTGCGCACCACCGTGGCCTCGGCCGACATGGGTGACATGAGCTTGAGCTTCTTGAGTTCGCCCTCGGCTTTCTTGCGCGCATCGGCGGGCATCTTGGCGAGTTTGATCTTTTTCTCGATCTCCTCGATGTCGGCCCCCTCTTCGCCTTCGCCCAGCTCTTTCTGGATCGCCTTGACCTGCTCGTTGAGGTAGAAGTCGCGCTGGTTTTTCTCCATCTGGCGTTTGACGCGCCCACGGATACGCTTGTCGACATTGAGAATATCGACCTCGCGCTCGATCTGCTCAAACAGGTTTTCCAGCCGCGGCTTCACCTCGATCAGGTCGAGCACAACCTGCTTGTTCTCGAGCTTGAGCGGCAAATGTGCGGCAATGGTGTCGGCCAGTCGACCCGCGTCGTCAATGCTGGCGATCGAGGTGAGGATCTCGGGCGGAATCTTCTTGTTGAGTTTGACGTACTGGTCAAACTGTTGCATGACCGCACGACGCAGGGCTTCGATCTCGGTGTCGATGCTGGGGTCTGCCGTGGGCGACATCGGGGTGATGGTGGCGGTGAAATGCTCTTCGCCTTCAACGATGTTGTTGACATGGGCGCGCTGCTGACCTTCCACCAGCACCTTCACGGTACCGTCGGGCAGTTTCAGCATTTGCAGGATGGTGGCCATGCAACCCACATCAAACATGTCGGTGACAGCGGGTTCATCCTTGGCCGCCGCTTTCTGCGCGACCAGCATGATGCGACGTTCGGCGGCCATGGAAGCCTCCAACGCCTTGATGCTCTTGGGACGCCCCACGAACAGGGGGATCACCATGTGGGGGAAGACCACCACATCACGCAGCGGCAAGAGGGGCAGATCGATGGGATCTGAGGGCAGCGGGGATTGTCCAGACATGGTCAACCTTCCATCAAAAGAGAGACAACGATCCTAGTTGCCCCTGGGAATATCAGGCTTTCTTGGCCGCCTCGCGGTACACCAACAAAGGGGGTTTGCTTTCGTCAATGGTCGATTCGTCAACCACCACCCGCTCCACATTCGTGTCGCTAGGCAGATCAAACATGGTGTCGATCAGGGACAGTTCAAGGATAGACCGCAAGCCCCGGGCACCGGTCTTGCGCGCCAGGGCCTTGCGTGCGATGGCCCGCAAAGCAGCAGGACGAATCTCCAAATCCACGCCTTCCATGGCGAGCAGTTTGGAGAACTGCTTGACCACCGCGTTGCGGGGTTCGGTGAGGATTTGCACCAGCGCATCCTCGGAGAGTTCTGCCAGGGTGGCCACCACAGGCAGACGACCCACCAATTCGGGAATCAGGCCGAACTTGATCAGGTCTTCCGGCTCCACCTCACCGAACACCTCGGTCAGGCTGCGCTGTTGTTTGCTGCGCACTGAAGCACCAAAGCCGATGCCGGAGGATTCGGTGCGGGACTCGATGACTTTCTCCAGACCCGCAAACGCTCCGCCGCAAATGAAGAGGATGTTGGTGGTGTCGACCTGCAAAAAATCCTGGTTGGGATGCTTGCGTCCGCCCTGGGGGGGGATGCTGGCCATGGTGCCTTCGATCAGTTTCAGCAGCGCCTGTTGCACACCCTCGCCGGAGACGTCGCGCGTGATGGAGGGGTTGTCTGATTTGCGCGAGATTTTGTCGATCTCGTCGATGTAGACAATGCCGCGCTGGGCGCGCTCCACATCGTAGTCACAACTTTGCAGCAGCTTTTGAATGATGTTCTCGACGTCCTCGCCGACATAACCGGCTTCGGTGAGGGTGGTGGCATCAGCCATCACGAAGGGCACATCCAGCATGCGCGCGAGGGACTGGGCCAGCAGCGTCTTGCCAGAGCCCGTGGGGCCAATCAGCAGGATGTTGCTCTTGGAGAGCTCGACATCATCGCGCTTGGATTTTTCCTGGTGGCGCAAACGCTTGTAGTGGTTGTACACCGCCACGGACAAAGTGCGTTTGGCAACTTCCTGGCCGATAACATATCCATCCAGGTTGTTTTTGATATCCAGCGGGGTGGGCAAATCACCCCGTCCGCCCTTGGTGATCTCGGCATTGGGCAATTCATCGCGGATGATTTCGTTACACAAATCAATGCATTCATCGCAGATGAACACAGACGGTCCTGCGATGAGTTTTTTGACTTCGTGCTGGCTCTTGCCGCAGAACGAGCAGTACAGGGTTTTTTCGCCGGAAGAGCCTTTTTTGTCGGCCATGAAAAGCGTGCCTCTATGTAGTTGTCTCTATGATACCCAAAAGCAGACGGCGCCCCGCGGGGGGGCGCCGTCTGCTCGGGGAACCCTGCCAGGAATCAGGGGCGCTTGGCGATCACCTGATCGACCAGCCCATAGTCTTTGGACTCGTCGGCCGACAGATAGTAATCGCGCTCGGTGTCACGCTCGATCTTCTCCAGGGGTTGCCCGGTGCGATCGGCCAGGATGCGGTTGAGCTGCTCGCGGGTCTTGAGGATCTCGCGCGCGTGGATTTCGATCTCGGTGGCCTGGCCTTGGGTGCCGCCCAGGGGCTGGTGGATCATGACCTTGGCGTTAGGCAGCGCAAAGCGCTTGCCCTTCTCGCCAGCCGCCAGCAAGAAAGCGCCCATGCTGGCTGCCATGCCGATGCACAGGGTGGACACGTTGGGCTTGATGAAGTTCATGGTGTCGAAAATCGCCATGCCCGCGCTCACCGACCCGCCCGGCGAGTTGATGTAGAGCGAGATGTCCTTGTCAGGGTTTTCGCTTTCCAGGAACAGCAACTGGGCCACCACCAGGTTGGCCGTCTGGTCATTCACCGGCCCCACCAGGAAGATCACGCGCTCTTTGAGCAGGCGCGAGTAGATGTCGTAGGAGCGCTCGCCGCGTCCCGACTGTTCAATCACCATCGGGATCAACCCGAGGGCTTGGGTTTCCAGTGCACTCATCAGTTCAGTCTCCATGAACGGGTCAGGCTTGACCCATCAGCTCGTCGAAGGATACGGACTTGTCCTTGACCTTGACTTGCGCGAGGACATGCTGGGTCACGTTGTTCTCGACCACCATGGCCTCGACCTCGCCCAGACGGTTCATGTCCTGGTAGTACCAGCGCACGACATCCTCGGGCTTCTCGTAGCTGGAGGCCAGGTCTTCGATGTGCGCCTTGATCTGCTCGGCCGTGGCCGAGAGGTTGTGCGTGCGCACCAGCTCGGACACCACCAGTCCCATGCGAACGCGCTTTTCGGCCTGGGGGCGGAAGATCTCTTCGGGAATCGGAGCCTTGTCGGCGTCCTTGATGCCACGCTGCTTGAGATCGTTGCGAGCACCTTCGATCATGCGACCGAGTTCGGCCTGCACGATGGCCTGGGGCAACTCGAGTTCGGCCTGGGCCACCAGGGCCTCCAGGGCAGCCTGTTTGTTGCGGCCGAGCAAACGGGACTTGACCTCACGCTCCAGGTTCTTGCGGATATCGGCGCGCAAGCCTTCCACGGTGCCATCAGCCACGCCCAGCGACTTGGCCAGCTCGTCGGTGACCTCGGGCTCGTGGGAAGCTTCAAGCTTCTTCAGGGTGACCAGAAAATCGGCGGTCTTGCCGGCAACATCCTTGCCGTGGTAATCGGCGGGGAAGCTCAAGGGGAAGGTACGGCTGTCGCCGACTTTCATGCCGCGCACGGCGTCTTCAAATTCCTTCAGCATCTGGCCTTCGCCGACGATGAACTGGAAGTCGTCAGCCTTGCCGCCTTCGAACGGTTCGCCATCGATCTTGCCAATGAAGTCGACCGACACGCGGTCTCCATCAGCAGCCTGGGACTCGAGCGAGCGCTGGGCGAAGGTGCGGCGCTGCTTGCGCAGGATGCCGATGGTCTTGTCGATGGCTTCGTCGGTGACGTCAGCGGTGACGCGCTCGATCTCGACCGAGGACAGGTCGGCGATCTTGACTTCCGGGTAGACCTCGAAGATGGCCTCGAAGGCCATCTGGCCTTCCGGCGCGCCTTCGGTCTCGTTGATGCGGGGCTGGCCGGCCACGCGCAATTGCGCTTCGGTGGCAGCCTGGTTGAAAGCCTCGCCCACCTTGTCGTTCATGACTTCATAGTGGACCGAGTAACCATAGCGCTGAGCCACGATGTTCATCGGCACCTTGCCGGGACGAAAACCATCGATCTTGACCTGACGGGCCAGACGCTTCAAGCGGGTGTTGACTTCGTCTCGAATCGTCTCGACCGGCAGGTTGAGGGTGATCTTGCGTTCGAGCTTGTCTAGGGTTTCAACGTTGACTGCCATGGGTTTCTCCTGAATCCTGGTAAGTTGGCTTCGGTCCTGAGGGGCCGAGGCCGCAATGCGGTTGGTGCGCGGGGGGGGACTCGAACCCCCACACCATTGCTGGCGTCAGGACCTAAACCTGGTGCGTCTACCAATTTCGCCACCCGCGCGGTTCCAAAAACACGTGTGGGCGGCCTGCCAGACAGACCACCCACCGTTTGTTCGGTCAATCGAGCATTTTAACCTGTCAGAGAAGGCCTCCTGAGAGGCCCTAGGGCAGCGGCTTTTCAGGCTGTTGGTTCTCGGCGAACCCGGAACCAGGCCGCGTACATGGCGGGCAAAGCCAGCAGGGTCAGCACCGTGGCGAGGATCAGACCGCCCATAATGGCCACCGCCATGGGTCCCCAGAAGACACTGCGCGACAAGGGAATCATGGCCAGCACCGCGGCTGCCGCGGTCAACACGATGGGGCGCAGTCGCCGCACGGCAGACTCGACGACAGCGTCCCAGGCGGGCACGCCCTGGGCACGGTCCTGCTCGATCTGGTCGATCAGAATCACCGAATTGCGCTGAATCATTCCCATGAGGGCAATCACCCCCAGCAAGGCCACAAAGCCGAACGGGCGGTCCAGCACCAACAAGGCACCGGCCACCCCGGCAATGCCCATCGGACCGGTCAGAAACACCAGCATGGCGCGGCTGAAGCTTTGCAGTTGCAGCATCAGCAAGGTGAAGGTGATGAACAGCATGAGCGGCACCCCGGCCGCAATGGAGGCCGAGCCTTTGGAGCTTTCTTCCACCGCCCCGGCAATTTCAATGCGGTAGCTGCCCTGGCCATTCGATCGCCAACGCTCCTGCAATTGGCTGAGCGCGGGCCAGATCTGGTTCGTGACGGTGGCGCCCTGCAGGCCCTCGACGATGTCGGCCTGCACGGTGATGGCGTAGTCCCGGTTCTCGCGCCACATCACCCCCGGCTCCCAGGCCAGCACCGGCTTGGCGATCTGGCTCAAAGGGATGCTGCGTCCTGAGGCCGTGGGCACATTCACCCCAGCCAGGTCCGCCAGCGCCTGGCGCTCGTTGGCGGGCTGGCGCAGCACGATGTCGATCAGACGATCGCCCTCACGAAATTGCCCCACCGTGGTCCCACTCCAAAACGTGCGGGTGGCCTGCGCCAGCGACTGGCTGCTGACCCCCAGGGCACGCGCCTTGTCCTGGTCGATATCAAGCTTGAGTGTCTTGACCGATTCGTTCCAGTTGTCATTCACGCCACGCGTGTTGGGGTTGTCGCGCATCAACTGCTTGACCTCGTCGGCCCGCACGCGCAGCTCCTGCGGGTTGGGACCCGAGACGCGAAACTGCACCGGGTACGGGACAGGGGGGCCGTTGGGCAGCAATTTCACGCGTGCGCGCACCTCGGGGAAGGCCTGGGCGAGATATGCAGGCAAATCACGCCGCAAGGTTTCTCGGGCGGCCAAATCCTGCGGCACCACAATCAGTTGTGACACGTTGGTTTGGGGGAAGACCTGATCGAGCGGCAGGTAAAACCGCGGCACACCCGAACCGATCCAGGAACTCACCGAATTCACGCCGGGCTGCCGCATGAGGGACGTCTCGACCCGGTGCGTCACCTCGGCATTTGCCGCAAAAGACGTGCCTTCAGGCGTCCACATTTCAATCAGGATTTCCGGGCGGCTGGAGTCAGGGAAAAACTGCTGCTGCACCTTGCCCATCCCCAGCACACCCAGCACCAGCGTGGCGATCGTGAGGCCAATGGTGATCCAACGGTGCTGCACACACCAGTCCACCGTGCGACGAAATCGTGCATAGAAAGGGCCATCGAAGACCTCATCAACCGCACCGCCCTCGCTGCCATGCGGCTTGACCTTGAGCAAGCGTGTACCCAGGTAGGGCACAAAGTAGACCGACACCCACCAGCTCAACAACAGGGCCATCACGGTGACGGCAAAGATGGCAAAGGTGTACTCACCCGTCATCGAACGCGCCGTGCCAATGGGCAGAAATCCTGCTGCCGTGATGAGTGTGCCGGTCAGCATGGGCATGGCGGTGATTTCGTAGGCAAAGGTGGCGGCACGCATCTTGTCGTAGCCCTCCTCCATCTTGCGCACCATCATCTCCACGGCAATGATGGCGTCATCCACCAGCAGACCCAACGCAATGATGAGAGAACCCAGGGATATCTTGTGCAGCCCGATCCCGAAGTACTGCATGAACAAAAAAGTCATCGCCAGCACCAAGGGGATGGTGATGCCCACCACCAGACCGGGCCGCAGATCGATGTGAAAGCCCAAGCGACCGCCCTTGTGCAAGCCCAGTGACAACACGCTCACGGCCAGCACAATCACCACCGCCTCGATCAGCACGCGCACGAATTCATTCACCGAGCGTGCGACGGCCTTGGGCTGGTCCTGGATTTGCGTCAGCTTCACGCCCGCTGGCAAGGTGGACTCGATACGCGCCGACGCATCAGCCAGCGCATGTCCCAGGGCAATGATGTCCCCGCCCTTGGCCATGGACACCCCCAGCACGATCACCGGTTCGCCCTGGTGGTGCACTTGCACACTGGGCGGGTCGATGGTGCCACGGCGGATGCTGGCAATGTCCCCCAGGCGCAGTTGCTGTCCCGAGGCGGCACGGATGGGCATCAACCGCACATCGTCGACCGCGCGGAACTGACCGGCGATGCGGATCTGCACCACCTCGAGCTCGGTGTTGACCGTACCGGCACCCTCCACCGCGTTTTGCTGGCTCAGTTGCGCCAACACGCCGTTCAAATCCAGTCCGAGTTGTGACAGCCGTCGGTGCGACACCTCCACATAAATCTTCTCATCCTGCACACCAAAGAGCTCTACCTTGGCCACATCGTGCACACGCAGCAATTGCTGCCGTACCGAATCAGCAAACGCCTTGGTTTCGGCCGCATTGAAGCCGTCGGCACGCAGGGCGTACATCACGCCAAACACATCGCCAAATTCGTCGTTGAAAAACGGGCCTTGCACCCCGGCGGGCAAGGTGGAGCGCATGTCCCCAACCTTCTTGCGCACGGTGTACCAGACGTCGGGCACTTCCCAGGGACGGGAGGTGTCATTCAGCTGGAAGATGATTTGCGACTCGCCCGGTTTGGAGTAGCTGCGGATCTTGTCGGCGTAAGGCACCTCCTGCAGAATTCGCTCGAGTTTGTCGGTGACTTGCTCGGCCACTTGTTGTGCCGTGGCGCCTGGCCAATAGGTGCGCACCACCATGGCGCGAAATGTGAACGGCGGGTCTTCATCCTGCCCGAGCTGAAAGTAGGCATTGAAGCCCAGCACCAGCAACACCACCAACAGGTAGCGGGTGAGTGCCGGGTGCTGCAAAGCCCACAGCGAGAGGTTGAATCCCTTGGTGGTCGTGGTCATCTGGGCTCCCGGCTCATCGCGTGGCGTCGACCACGGGCTTGAACAGCGTGACCTTCTGCCCCGGCGTCAACACGTGCACGCCCGCCACCACCACCTGCTGTCCCGGCTGCAGGCCGGAGGCAATCACCACCTCGCTGCCCACCACGGGTCCCAGTTGAACCGGCACCAAACTCACGGTCATCGCGCTGCTGTCAAGCACCCACACCGCCGAGCCCTGCCCTTCCTGACGCAGGGCGCTGGTGGGCAAGCGGATGGCTTGTACCGACGTGGTCGATGGGGTCAGCCGCACGGTGGCGGTGGACCCCAGGGCAGGTTGGGCGGCGGGGGGCAGCGCCAGTTTGACCAAGTAGGTGCGCGTCATCGGGTCTGCGCTGGCCGCGACTTCACGCACCGTGGTCGGCCAGACGGGCCCCTCGCCCCAGGCCTGGGCCTGCAGGGTTTGCCCTGTTTTGACCCTTGAGAGCTGGTCTTCAGGCAAGGCGAACACGACATCGCGCGGACCGTCCTGCGCCACACGCACCACGGGCGTGCCAGCGGCCACCACCTGTCCCACCTCGGCCTCAACGGCTGTGACCACGCCCGCGTGGTCGGCCAGCAAGCGGGTGTATTCGGTTTGATGTCCCTGAACGTTCCACTGGGCCCGCGCCTGATCGGCCAGGGCTTGGGCGGCCTTCAACGCGGTTTCACGACGCTCGAGCTCGGCATCGCTGATGAAGGATTGATCCCGCAAGGCCTTGTAGCGACGAAAGTCTGCGGCTGCCAGCTCCAGCTGGGTCTGGGCTGATTGCCACTGCGCCCTGGCGGCTTCCTGAGACAGGCGGTAATCCTGGGCATCGATCTCGGCCAGCAGCTGACCCGCTTGGACCCGTTGTCCCACCTCGACGCGGCGGCTCACGATCTTGCCAGCGACACGAAAGCCCAGGCGTGACTCGATGCGCGCACGGATGTCGGCCGCGAAGGTCGCGCTCGGCTCCAAGGTGTCGGCGCCCACCGTCACCACCTTGACCGCTCGCACAGGTTCGGCCACCGGCGCGGGCCGGGAACAGGCACCGAGCAACGCCACGGAACCGATCAACAGCAGAGCGACCCACCACACCGGGCGGGAAAAAGAAATCAATTGCATCATGAGTCCACCAGAGAGAGACCGTCGGTCGCAGGCCCAAGGTGAGGGACTGGTGCGCCACGCCAACAAAAAAGCACGGGGCGAATAATGACCGGATGGTCATTAATATATCAGAACTTGGTCACATCCTGAGTGCACGCCACAGCATCAGAGGGGTATCGCCAGCATGAATGACCGGGCGTACCTGTCGAGTGTCCAGCCGCTCGGATTTGTCCAGAATGCGCAAGCCTCCCTGCACCACCAACCGCAACTCCCACCCGAACCGCCCCGGCAGGCGGCGTGCCAGTGGTGCGCCCTGCTCCATCAGGCGACGGGCGAAGACGAGTTCGTCTGCCACGTGGGCGCCGGGGGGCAGGTACAGGCGGCCGCGTGGCACATCCACGCTCAGGTCCTGCCAGAAGTTGATCAACTGCAAGGCCGAGCAAATGGCATCGCTCTGCGCGAGCGACTCGGCATCCTGAACCCGCACCAGGTGCAGGAGCAAGCGCCCAATGGGATTGGCCGAGCGGCGACAGTAGTCGAGCAACGCCATGCGATCGGTGTAGACACGCCGGTCGCGGGTGTAGGCCACATCCTGTTCGAAGGCATCGAGCAGGTCCTCCAACAAGCCCAGGGGGAACGCCCAGGTCTGGTGCTGACGCGACAAGGCCGCAAACACCTCGGGCCAGTGCTGGCTCCTGTGCTGCGGGTCGCGCCAGATCGAATGCAAATCCTGGCGGAACTGCCGCAAGGCCTCCATCCGTTCAGCGGCTGTCGCGTTGCCTTCATCGGCGATATCGTCTGCCGTGCGAGCAAAGCCATAGAGTGCCAGGATGGGCGCGCGCAAGGTCGGCGGGCACAACCAGGAAGCAACCGGGAAGTTTTCGTAATGGTCCACCCGCTGATCCTAGCGCCTTGCCGCCCTGTGTGGCGCACACCCCACGCCGCCCAACCCATGCCATCCTCCGCTTGGCGCGGGTCGCGTCATGCAATCGGCAACGCGTTTCTCAGGCGCGGCGCTGCGCTGCTGTTCCTGGTGGGGATGTCACAATGTCCCCATGACGCCGCAAGACTACGTCCAGCAAAAAGCCGTTGCCTCGGGCAGCAGTTTTTACTACGCCTTTTTGTTTTTGCCACCGCCCCGACGCGCGGCCATCACGGCGTTCTATGTGTTTTGCCGCGAAGTGGACGATGTGGTGGACGAGGTCAACGACCCCGGTGTCGCGGCGACCAAGCTGGCCTGGTGGCATCGTGAGGTGGACCAGGCCTACCTGGGCAACTCACAGCACCCGGTCATGCAGGCGCTCATGCCCCTGGCGAGCGAGTTTGGCATCGAGGCGCGGCATTTGCACGCCATCATCGAAGGCTGCGAAATGGACTTGCGCCAAACGCGTTACCTCGATTACACGGGGTTACGCGGGTATTGCCATCTGGTGGCCGGCATTGTGGGCGAGGTCTCGGCCCGCATCTTTGGTCAGACACTGGCGCAGACCACCCAGTATGCGCACACCCTGGGGCTGGCCTTTCAGCTGACCAACATCATCCGCGATGTGGGCGAGGACGCCTTGCGCGGACGCATCTATCTGCCGGTGGAGGAATTGCAGCGCTTTGATGTCAAGGCCCATGAAATTCTGCAACGCGTGGATTCGCCTCGCTTTCAGGCCTTGATGGCCTTTCAGTGTGAGCGTGCCGTGGCGCTGTATGACGAAGCCTTGCAGCAATTGCCAGCGGCAGATCGCCGCGCGCAAAAGCCCGGTCTGATGATGGCCAGCATCTACCGCACCTTGCTCCACGAAATCCGCGCCGCGCACTTTCCGGTCTTGAAGGAGCGTGTCTCTCTCACCCCGCTGCGCAAGCTGTGGCTGGCGTGGAAGGTGCAAGCGCTCGGGCGGCTGTGAAGCCATGCACCTGAACATCGTGGGTGGTGGCTGGGCCGGGCTGTCGGCAGCCGTGCATGCGGTGCAACGCGGCTGGACCGTGACCCTGTGGGAGGCCTCTCGACACCTCGGCGGACGCGCCCGCACGCTCGAGCACCACGACCTGCGGCTGGACAACGGCCAGCACATCCTGATTGGGGCCTACACCGAGACGCTGGCCCTGATGCGAACGCTGGGCGTCAGACCCGATACCGTTCTGCAACGACAACCCCTCACGCTCGTGCGGCCCGATGGCAGCGGGCTGACCTTGCCCGATGGGCCATCGCCCTGGAACCTGCTGATCGGCGTGACACGGGCGCGGGGGTGGACCTGGCAGGACCGGTGGTCGCTGCTTCGCACGGCCTGGCAATGGCAGCGCCAGGACTTCAGTTGCTCGGCCCCTGTCACGGTCAGCCAACTCTGCGCCCCCTTGACGGCCCGCGTCATGGAACAGCTGATCGAACCGTTGTGTGTCTCAGCCCTGAACACCCCGTCGCATGCGGCCAGTGGCGCAGTCTTTTTGCGGGTGCTGCGCGATGCGCTGTGGTCGGGTCAGGGGGGAAGCGACTTGCTGCTGCCCAAGGCGGACCTGGGTGCATTGATCCCTGACGCGGCAGCGCAGTGGCTGGCACAACACGGGGTGGACATTCGGCTGGGAAGTCGCTGGCAGCCCTCCTCCGTCAACTCGGATGACCTCGTGCTGGCTTGTCCGGCCTGGGAGGCGGCACGATTGACCGCCGACCATCACCCCTCCTGGTCGGCGCTGGCCAAGGCCTTGCACCATGCCGCCATCACCACCGTGTATGTTCAGCACCCAGACCCTGACTTCATCGGACTGCCCCAGCCCATGATGGCCTTGCCCAGCGACGCCCAACGCCCAGTGCAGTTTGTGTTCGATCGCGGCCAGCTGCTGGGCCGCTCGCAATGGGGCTTGCTGGCTTGCGTGGTCAGTGACAGTTCGGGCACGCGGGAGGCACTGGAGCAACAGGTGGTGGCACAACTGCAAGAGCAAATGCGGGAGCAACTGCAAGAGCAACTGCAAGTTGTTCAAACCGTGGTGGAAAAACGCGCCACCTTTGTCTGCAGCCCGGGCCTGCAACGGCCCCCCTCGGCCATTGGCCCCGGCTGGTGGGCCTGCGGCGACTATGTGGCGGGCCCTTACCCGGCCACCCTGGAAGGGGCCGTGCGCTCAGGCCGCGAGGTGGTTCACCAGATCGCGCAGACTCGTGAACGTGAGAGGCGGCTCTGAGCCGTCGGGCCACGCCTGCTCGTGGCGGTTGAGCCAGGCGCACTGCATCCCGGCGGCGCGAGCGCCCAACACATCCAGGTGGGCATCGTCCCCGATGTGCAGCACCTCAGCGGCAGTCACACCGGCCAGCGAAGCGGCTTCGTGAAAAATGCGGGGGTCAGGCTTGGACACACCAAAGGCCTGCGCACTCACGGCGGCATGGAAGTGTTGTCCCAGGCCCACGCGGTGCACATCGGCATTGCCATTCGACAAGGCCACCACCGGATAGCGAGACGCCAGAAACGACAACGCTTCCAGCGCGTCCTCGTACAGATCCACCTGTTGCCGCGCCTCGAAGAACAGCTCGAAAGCCGGAACCGCCAGATCGGCGTTCTCCCCGGACTCGACCAGGGCGCGGCGAATGGTTTCGCGCCTGAGCGCACTCAAATCGTGCAACCGGTCCTGCCACTCCGCCTGCAGTTGCTGGCGGATGCGGGCCAAGCCGCCTTGCTGGTAGCACAGCACCGCCGTGACCGGCGCGTGCTCGCGCAAATAGGCTTGTAAGGCGGCCTCGGCCCGGACCATGGTCGGGGCGATGGGCCACAGCGTGTCGTCGAGGTCCAGGGTTATGGCCCGGATGGTGGCAGGATGGATCATGAGTCGGCGAGAATACAGCATGTCTTCCCGTTTTGCTTCCGAGCCCCCTTATCGCCATGG
>JACCDK010415377.1_pt1 | contig 17527 bp, 21 predicted proteins | sample 7445871 | NCBI WGS metagenome assembly JACCDK01 (sample SAMN15323436, study PRJNA562643) | freshwater metagenome | isolation source: river surface water | place: USA:Blue River Watershed | collected 2017-08-15
AGAACATCTCGATGTAATTGAAGACATCAGCCCGTGCATCTTGCCGGGTTGGGTAAATCTGGCGGCGAATCCTCTCGCGCTTGAGCAGCTGGAAGAAACTCTCGGCCACAGCGTTGTCATGGCAGTTGCCCCGACGGCTCATGCTGCTGACCAGATTGTGGTCCCGCAGGAAGCCCTGCCAGTCATGGCCAGTGAATTGGCAGCCCTGATCTGAGTGCACCAGCACCGTCTCCTTGGGCTGCCTGCGCCACAGAGCCATCAGCAAAGCATTGAGCACCAGCTCGGTGTCAATACGGCTACCCATGGACCAGCCAATGACTTGACGTGAGAACAAATCCAGCACTACGGCCAGGTAGAGCCAGCCCTCATGTGTGCGGATGTAGGTGATGTCTGTGGCCCAGGACTGGTTTGGCCCCTCGGGTGTGAACTGTCGGTTCAGGTGATTTGGGGCTACCACGGCAGGTTTGCCACCGCGACCGCCTGAGCGGCGCCGGTAACCCGTCTGTGACCGAATTCCCTCGCTGCGCAAAAGCCTGGCGACGCGGTGTTTGCCACAGCGCTCGCCCAGATCACGCATGTCCAACGTGAGCTTGCGATACCCATAAACGCAACCGCTTTCCAGCCAAGCCTGCTTGAGGAGCCCCAACAGGCGTTGGTCATCCCGTGTCTTCTCGCTCACGGGATGCTTCTTCCAGGCGTAATAGCCGCTGGGGTGCACCTCCATGACCGAGCACAGCCGACGAACACCATAGGCTTTCTCATGGCGCTCGATGAATGCGTACCTCACCCGGACTGCTTGGCAAAGTACGCGGCGGCCTTTTTTAAGATGTCACGCTCCTCGGTGACCCGCTTGAGTTCAGCCTTCAGGCGCCGCAGTTCCTCGGTCTGGGAAAGTTGCTCCTGCCGCTGCCCCGGGGGCAATTGCTGCTCCTTCATCCACTTGTACAGGCTATGTTGGCTAACCCCAAGCCGAGCAGCAACCTCAGCTACCGGGTGACCCCGTTCGACGATCTGGCGCACTGCTTCGATCTTGAATTCTTCTGGAAATCTTTTCTGATTCATGGCACCTCCTATTAGGCCTCAGGTTTGAGGCTCAGAGGTGTCTACTGTTTCCGGGTCGATTCAGGATGATCCTTCATACCAGCACTAAATTTAATGAATGATCATTTATCTTGAGAGGTAAATAGAGCATTTTGGAGCGCCCCTTACCTGAAGGGCATCTTTGGTTGTTTTGTTTTCTTATGTTCATCAACGAACATATAGGCACTTCTTCAACTACAGTCCACTAAAACAGGAGTTTTCTTGGACCTGATTGATATCAAAAATGGCAATCGTCTTCTGCATGCATTGCCAATGAGTGAATGGCATCACTGGCAACCGAATTTAGAGTCGATTTCTTGGCAAGATGGTGAGCCGCTGGAAGATACGGCAACTCATGTGTTCATGCCCTTGACCGGTGTAATTTCTTTGTGTTCCCGTGCATCGAACACAGACTGGCTTGAAATCGCCAGTGTAGGAGCCGAGGGTTGCATAGGCTTTCCCTTCATAGCTGAGAGCTCGATGATTTCAACTAAGGCTGTTTCAAGGGGTAACTGCCGTGGCTATCGTGTGACAGCGCAATGGCTCATGGATGCCATGGCAAGATCCGACGATTGTCTAAAAGTGCTCCTGAATTTTCAGAATGCTTTGATGACACAAATTTCGCAAACTGCAGTGTGTCGTCATCATCATGACTTAGAGCAGCAACTTTGTCGTTGGCTGATGCTCAGCTTTCATCAGTTACCTGATCGCGAGTGCCTGAGTCCCAGCGAGTTACAGCTGCAATTCATAGGGGCAAACTTAACTCATGCATATCAATATTTAGAGAAGATGCACGATCAAGGTGTGATCGAATTGACGTCTTCAATGATTAGGTTAATCGATCGCCGTGAAATTGAACGTCGTTGTTGTGACTGTTATGGATTGATTCAGCATCAATATCTGGAGTTGTGGTGATGCAGTCATAGGTTTTATAAGTTCAATACCGAACATATGAAAATCTGCCTACACTTTGTGTGACTGGGAAAATTTCTCAGGTACCAAAAACAGGATGGTTTGTGAATTCATTGCACAACGAATTGATCTTGCAATTTGACTCTGAAGATCAAGAATTGCTATTGAGCAAAGCACAAATTATTCAATTTAAATCAGGAGATATTCTCAATGCTCCTGATGTTGAGAGTAGGCAAGTTTATTTTTTGTTAGATGGCACCGTGGCTTTGTTTGTTCGAAAGAGTTCGATTGACACTGAAAGCGGTCTAGCCGTTGGGCTTGTTGGATCAGAAGGTGCTTTGGGATTAGAAGGCGCTTTAGGTTTAAGTCCTGGCAATCTAACGTTGCTTGTGCAATCGCCAGGGAGTGCATACGCAATAGATGTAGCGTTTCTGCAGAAACTCATCCGTCGCAAATCAATTTTCCTCCTGTTATTTTCTCGGTATCTTTGGAGCTTGTATCAGGCAGTGTTTACCTTGGCTTCCATGTCGCAAACCCAAGATATCCGTCTTCGTTTCGCACATTGGTTGATACTGAGCTACGAGCGTAATGGTTTAAAACCATTGATGATCACGCATGCTCACATTGCACGGATGTTGGGCGTGAGAAGAGCCAGCATCACGTTGGTGGCGCGAGAAATGAAAATGACTGGCATCATTGGATACAGCAGGGGCAGTGTGGAAATTAAAAATTTAGAGGCCCTAAGGCAGATCGCTCACATTTGAATAAACGACCTGTTATGTGCGATTTCGCATAGATAGAAAGTATTTGCTTTTCGAAAATCTCCGAAAGGGGATGAAATGCAAGATATCTATGCTGTGGCCGACGGTCCTTTTGGTCGAGTTGAAGTTCGAGAGATTTCTCATAACCTGAAAACTCATGCGCATTCGCATATTCAAATGGGATATTGGGTTGGTGGAGGTTGGGCTCACAGTCATGTGATGAAAGCATGCGCGACTTATAGTGATGCTTTCGCCGTGGCTATTGATAGCTATCGATCTCACGATTTTGTATTAGAGGACACATCAAATCCGGTAGTCTTACTTGTGCTGTATGTAGATTCGTTGTGGCTGCATGATGTGAGCGAAGAGATTGGCTTTTCTCAAGATTTCATGCTTTTGAAAATTCCATGTACCTCACAAATGAGGAACTTGTCGTGGCAATTAATGCAAAAGATTGTGACTAAAAGTGATCGCGATTTGGAATCACTTGAGCAGGATGTGCTTAATTTGATTTGTATGAGTGCAATTTCTTCGCGAAATAGTGAGCCTCGTATGGGAGTTTCCCATCGAAAGCGTTTGATGGACCGAAGGTTGAGAGTCGCCATGTCGCACATGCATGAAAGCATTGTTCACGACCGGTCTATGGAGCAATTAGCAAAACTCGTTGGACTTTCACGAAGTCGTTTGTATGAGCTATTTGAATCAGACTTAGGCAGCTCTCCAAAAGTAATTTGGAGTTGTATTCGTATAGAGGCGGCTATGGAACGCCTCAGCATGAGAGGTGAAGATATCTCTTCAATAGCGACGACATTGGGATTTTCTTCAGCTGGTAATTTTTCTAGATTCTTTCGTAGTGTGGTTGGTGTTTCACCAATGGAATATCGACGGTTGAGGTGTTAGCTTTTCATAGACTTGCTGGATGACCCGATAGCATTCACAAGCCTTGGCCTCGGTTTCTTGCCTATCCAGTAATTTGATATGACCACGCGCATACTGAATAAGACCAAGAGTTTGAAGCTTGCTAGCAGCTTTTGCAATTCGTTCCCGGCGAACACCAAGTAAGTTCGCCAGTGATTCTTGGGTGCAACGAATAGATATCTCATTTGACCTGTCATCAAATAGAAGTAGCCAGCGAATGAGTTTATGCTCAAGTCTGTGATGGTTGTTGCATGCACTCACTTGCGATATTTGTGTGATCAATGCATGAGTGAAAAATAGCAATGATTTCTGCAAATCAATGGAACGATCAAACTCTTGCTTTAGCCATTTTGAGTTGAGGCGGTATGCGCTTCCAGTTTTAATGACTAATTCTCGATGCATGCATCGACCATCTCCCATCAGACTCGAAATGCTGCCAGCTACGCCTTCCGACCCAATCATCGCGATTTCCACGGAGGAGCCTTCTTGCAAAATGCTGGTCAAAGAAATGATGCATGAGACAGGGAAATAAACATGCGAAATGTGCTCACCCACTTGGAAAACAACTTCTCCAGATTTCATTTCGACAGGCTCTAATTTATTTTTCCATCGAAGCCAATCTTGAGCGCCTACTGAATTTAAAAGTTGATTTGAATTATGGATATGCATGAAACACTATTCTCATCTACGCAATAAATAAGATCAATAAAAAAGAAAAGGAAAGAATGAATATCTGAGTCATTAAGAACGCATTTATCTATGAACTGATCAATCTGTCATGACGAAAAAAAAGTATGGATATATACGCCTCAGAATAAGTGATACTTGCTGTGTTAAATAAGGTATCTAGTGAATAAAAATGAGATCGTCATACATCAACCTGAATTTTTAAGACTTCTTATACAGCTTCATGAATGGGAAGGAAGTCACCTACATGAACTAAAAACCAATTCTGGACGTGATTTGTATCTGAAGTTAGCTGAAAGCTTGATTCAAGATACAGAGGTTAGTCGCTCTCTCAAGTTATTAAAAGGGCCATTGACTGATCGTGCAACACGACTCCGGGTCAGAGATTTTCAGCGTGAGGGTCTGGTGGAAATATTAAGCAACCCACAGGACTTCAGGACAAGAACAGCCAAACCGACGATAAAGTTTGTAAATAGACTGAACAAACATTTATCTGCTATGAAGCAAATTTTCGAAAAATCCAAAAATTGATAACCATAACAAAATGCAGGAATAATGGACTGCTAAATTTCATTATTGTTGAATCTTAACTGAAAGAGGCTGTAAAAATCTCAAATTCATTAGAGGTTTTTATTATGAAAAATTTGACGTCTGAAGACGGATATGACGGCTATTGTGGGACAAGTTACGCAGCGAAATTACTACGTGTCTCAGTCGGAACAGTACAAAATTTAGTTGAAGCTAGCAGTCTCAAAGCATGGAAAACACAAGGAGGACATCGAAGAATCTCATTGCAATCAATACATGAATATCAAATTGCCCATAATTTGGTGCCTGCTTCGATTTATTTATCAGATACAAAGCTAAGAGTATTGGTGGTAGAGGATGATGAAAATACGCGTCTGATGTATCAAGCTTATTTTGATAGTTGGGTATTGCCACTTGACATAGTAATGTATGCTTCTGCTATGGAGGCGTTGTTGGATATGCCGGCAATGCATCCCCAAGTATTAATTACAGATTTAAAAATGCCTAATATGGATGGGTTCAAATTTATTAAAACTTTGCGTGAGCATAAGTTATTTATGAATCTCCCAATTATTGTAATAACTGGACTTTCAAAAGATCAAATTGAATCAAAAGGCGGTGTCCCTAGTGATGTTCAGTTGTTAACTAAACCGATTGATATGGAGTGGCTAAAAGGATATTTTGATGCATTGATTGCAATGAAACTAATATCAATAAATTCTACTTTTTAATTGTAAATTTATAATGGGAATGTTCTTCTACCCATTCTATTTTCGTTGCATATTCATGAATGTAATCGCGCATCATTAATCCAGCCTGTATTTGTGTGATGCCATATATGTCCATCAGTTTTTTTCTGCTGATGTTGCCAAAATTTGTATGCGCATCTGTAGCAAATTTAATTCGCTCATTTCTGTCGAGCTCACTAAACTTTCTTTTGAAGATAGAATTAAATTTTCCCATATCATAATTTTATTTGATAAGAGATAAAATTTTTAATCAATTTAAAGATAACGCGGAAGTGTATTCCTTTAAAAGCGAAATTGGATGAATATTCGAGTTTAATATGCTTACTATTGCAGAACAAAACATATAAATAATTAAATGCAAAACATTAAGTCCATATTGGTAGTTGATGACAATGTCATTAGTCGTCTTTTGCCTGGTTTGATATTAAGGCCGTTCGGTTGGTCAGTCTATGAATCAGATGGCGGATTGGATGCATTAGAGAAATTAAAAAATTTAAAAGTATCATGCGTTCTATTAGATATTTCAATGCCTCAAATTACCGGCATTGAGGTTTTAAAAAGCATAAGGAATAATAAAGAATATGATGAATTGGTGATAGTTGCCTACACGGCGTTTGCAACTGATGATGATGTGTCCAAATTTAAGCAAAGTGGATTTGATGAAGTGTTGATCAAACCATTAACTAGTCGTAAATTATTAGATTTGTTGCGAAAATATTAATTATCAAAGAGTCTCCTTTGGCGGAATTAAATTCCGCATATAAACTTTATTGTTCCGGTAATTAGGTTGATTTGTAAGATCATCTAATTTTACTCAACCGAAATAAGGATCAAAGTGGCTGCGAATGAAATAAATACAATACAGCTTACAAACATTGTTAGAAATTTAGCAGAATTGCATGAGTGGGAACTAGACAATGCGCCATTGTTGAACAGTCTAACTGGGAGGCATTTATATTATCGAATATCACAGCGTGCTGTCGGTGATCGTGCGCTGCTCTCGCGTGCTTTAAAAGATTTAATGGGCGGCTCAGGGTATACAGAAAAAGCATTGCGTACAAGAATGCGAGACATGGAGAGCCATGGCTTGATTGAAGCAGTTAACGCTGAAGATGACGGTCGCGCAAAATATCTAATGCCAACTGAAAAAATGTACGAAGCAATTTATTTGCACGCAGATCAGGTGAGGCGTATTTTTGAAAGAAACTTTTTATTAATAGAAAAATAAAATAACTACATTTATTATTTAACATTCGCAAGGATCGTGCGAATTAGTACTTCACGATCAAAAGGTTTTGGTAAAAGTTCAATAATACCAACTTTGAGACAATCTTTGACAGCGTCCTCTGCAACATTCGCTGTTAATGCAATTACTTTCACATTACACAATGGTGGTGAGCACTCCTCACGAACGATTCTTACAACTTCAATACCAGATAAATCTGGCATGACTAAGTCCATGAGGACCAGGTCGTAATTATTATTCTTCATTTTTTCAATTGCTTCAGTTCCATTACGAGCCTCATCGATTCTTGCATTGGGTAGGCCACGCTTGATGGTTGCAGATGCCACCAATCGATTCGTCGCATGATCATCAACCAGCAATAGATTTATTTCATGGGGGTATGTTCGGTCTTCTGGTTCTTGACTACTCAATATAGGTGGGTGAGCAATTTGAATTGGTAGCTGAACTTCGAAAATTGAACCGATGCCTGGTTCACTGCTAGTCAAAATGCGGCCACCTAAATTTTTGATCAAACTTTTTGTAATTGATAATCCTAGACCGTTTCCACGCAGTGAATTATCTGTATTTAAATTTTTCTCTGTTTCTAATTGAATAAACGGTTCGAATATTTGTTGTAGTGATTCCTGTGGAATTCCAATACCTGTGTCTTTTACTTTAAAAATTAAAATACCTTTGGTGGTGCTATCCTTATCAGCCTTGTACTCCACAACTGTACTAACTGAGCCTTGAACTGTGAATTTAAGTGCGTTACCTAGTAAATTTAACAAAATTTGTGTGAACCGATGAGGATCAATTTTCACCCAAACAGGAACTTCTGGCAATATTTGAAGGTCATATTTGAGGTCATGTTCGGCAGCTCTCGGTGCTAGCGTTTGATGTGTATCCTTCAGAACTTGATGGAGTTTGACAGTCTGATGAGTGAATACTAATTTGCCTTGCTGTATTTGAGAGAAATCCAATAAATCATTGATAACCGTTAAAAGGTGAGCCGCTGAGTTTTGAGCGCCTTGAACATAACTAGCTGCATTTGTTGGTAATTTATTTGTTGTTTGTAGCAATCCTAAATATCCCATGATGGCATTTAAAGGTGTGCGCATCTCATGACTGACGGTTGCTAAAAATCGATCTTTGTGAATGTTTGCAAGTTGTAGGTCTTGAGATAAGTGTTTTAAAGTTTCATTTTTTCGTGTGATGTAGCGCATGGTTTGAGCATTTGCTGAATCATATGTAATAACCAGCATAACTTGTGTGATGCATAGCAGTCCTATCATCGTTGCGCTTAACGTAAGCTCCTTATGGTTAATTTCGTGAACTTGAGGAACGAGTCCGTATATCTGTGCAAAATAAATACTGATTACAGCTGAAAATGAAATGATTAGCCAAGCGTAGCTCCATTTTCGTGAAACAGTAAATAAGGGCAAAATTGGCACAATCCCCATCCATACCATAACAGGAGATGTAACTCCACCGGAGTGATAGGAGTTATATAGGATGCCCCACATCAAAGTTGCTTGATAAATAATTTGAACCCATGGGATAGGTACTCCTTTTCGCCATAGCACTAAAGTTACGGTTAATAATAGTGCGCATAAAGCGGATGACCATGCTGGGCGTGTTTGACCTGTATATGCTAATAGGGGAGATAATAGAAGTAAACAGAAAATCGCTGACACTGAAAAGGATAGAAAGTAATAGTCCTCAACACTGCGTAAGTTGCTAGGCAATCTACTTCGTAAAATCGTATATAAGTTTCTCTTTAGATCTAGAGGCATGTTCATTTTATATAAACAATATTTTTACAAGTTGATTTCTTGCATTTGGTTTTAGTGTTTTTCTAATTTAATCTTTAAACTTGATATCAAGATACAAAAATTGAAATTTATCGGAATATTGTTCGCTTGAAATTTCAAATTTTGTATCGGTTCTAGATTTGATATTGGTATGGTCTTTCCTATCGGCGAGTGCATGCGTACTCGTAGTAAGGTCAAACATGCGCGAATCTTGGGTGCAATTTAAATTGTGGTTTTTATATAAATTTCGCTCGGGTTTTATTTCCGTAATGCCTCTGGGTCTTTTGGAGCGTTGGTCGCATGAGTTGCGAACGTCATTAACTGGGATCATTGGTTATGCAGAGTTTTTAGAATCTGAGTCAGTACAGCCAATGATTAAATTCACTGCTAACATAATTCATGAAAATAGTTTGCATTTGACGCGCACAAGTAATGCGTTCTTTAATTATCAGTATTTATTGCAAAATAAAATTGTTCTATCTTATATACGTTTCAATTATTACGCTTTATTTTTAAGTGTGTTGAATGAAAGCAAGCTGCATTCAAAAAATCGAAATATACATATTAATTTAGATTGCTCAAGCGAACATAAGAAAATATCCATTAATTCAGATATTGATCGCCATCGATGTGTATTGGATGGTTTGATTTTCGATGTTGTTAATATGAGCAAAAGCAATGAATCTATTAATATTAAATTATCCCATGATGGGCTAAATAATCGTTTGATTTTGTTATTTGAATTTCACATTTCAGACAAATTCAAAACTCAAGAATGGCTGTTCGTTAATTTTTGGAATGATTATTTTTATATTTTTAAATTGCAGGAAGGGCCGGGGGTTGAATTAGCCTACATTAAAAAATTACTGTATTTTTTAAATGGTAGCGGTTTTTATCGAGCCAATCAAGGTTTTCCTTCTCAATTGATCATTCACCTTCCATTGGATAGGTCCTTTTAATTTTAATTATGAAAAAATTATCACTTCTTGTTGTAGATGACAATTTGGCTAGTCGAATGCTTCCTCAACTCATTCTGCATCCCTTTATCGATTCTGTTCAAGTTATAGAGACTGAAAATGGCGTTGAAGCCTTGAAAATGTTAGGACTTCATTCTTTTAGTCATGTGCTCTTAGATATCTCAATGCCTGGTCTTAATGGCTTAGAGGTGTTGGAATTTATTAAAAAAAATTCTTTAAATTCAAGTATTCGATTGATTGCTTACACTGCAGATGTATTGTTTTTGAATACGGATTATTTGAATTCATTTGGTTTTCATGACGTACTTCTGAAACCCTTAAATAAAAAAGAATTATTTGATGTCCTAGGTGTTTAGAGTTTTTCCACTTATCTCTCGGATGTTATTAATTTGTGATATCTGAAATATAAATAAGCAGCTAGATTCAAACATAGTAATGTTACTAGTAAGTTCCGCCACCAATAAAATCGGAGCTTGTCTTTCTCTTCTACGAGTAATTGATTTTTGACACGAGCACGCTCATATTCTTGCTCGCCTTGAGTGCAAATTTGTTGATTTGCGTTGTAGTGTCCGTCTGCTTTGATTTCGACTTCTTTGCAATTGTTAATGAGTTTTTTTGTACTTTTGATTATTTCTTCTTCTCGTGAGGCCATTTCATTGATATTTGAAATGCTCACTTCATATCGCCAGTTTGCAAATATCCATGCTAATAATGCCGAACCTACGAAAAATGCAAATATTATTTTTTGAAAACTTGTGAAGTTCATGGCATGTAGCCGTCCACGATGGCGAGATGACCAATAGAATTTTCAGTTCGATATTTGACAATCTCTTGATAGCTTTCGCTGTTATACCAATTTTCAGCAGCCTGGCGGCTTGGAAATTCGAGTACGACGGTGCGCTCACCTTGCGCTTGTCCTTCAACCTGTGTTGAATGTCCGCCGCGAACCAAGTATTTGCCACCAAAATTTGCAATAGTTTCTGGCACCCGCGATGCATAGGCTTGATAGCCTTGTGGGTTCGTGATTGTTATTTGTCCAATCAAATAGGCTTTGTTCATAAAAATTACTTATAAAAAGCTTCGACTTTTCCCTTGAGTTTGATCAGTAAAGGTTTGCCCTTTCTGTCTAGCGTTTTTCCAGCTGGGACTTTAATCCAACCCTCACTGATGCAGTACTCTTCAACGTCAGATCGTTCCTTGTCATTGAAAAGTATGCCGATATCGTGCTCGAAAAGTTGTGCACTGTGGTGCGGGTTTCGTGGATCTGTCGATAATCGATCGGGTAGGGGGGGGCGTTGTGTTGCTTCGGTCATGGCTAGATTTTCCTTGATTTCTGGAGGCTTTCATTTGCTAATAAAATTTGACTCATTTATGAGTAAGTTCTTATTTTCAATCGGGTTGTCTTTTTTTTACTCCACTGCTTTTGCAGGATGGATTTTTTTTACGAACAACAACAGTTCTGCAAATGAATATTATTTCTCTCCAATAGAAGAAAAGGGCAGCATCAAAGTTTTGCGTACCTTCACTTATACGCCTATAGAGGGCAAGGTGCCTTTTCACACACCCAAGGCAGTGGTGAAAGTCACGCTGTATCCATTTGCATCTGAGCAGTCAGCTTACGAAATTAACTGCCAAGATCAAACTATTCAACTTATGTCACGGATTTTTTATCGAGATGGGGCTGGAAAGCAGCCGTTTATCACGCATAACTTTAATGATAAGTTCATCCAAGAGAGCAACTCAGAGTTTGCGCGGCAGTTTCTTAAAACGCGCATTCATTATGAAGACATCAAGCACTTCAGAATGGCTGAGATTGCATGTAAATAAATGCAGCTTCGCTCTCAGTGACAACTAATTTTGGGCAGTACACCCCTCAATTGCGCAGAACAATTCAGGGGGGGGCCTCTTAAGAAATTAACCGATCAAGTCCACGCGTCCATCCAAGCTCATGACGCCGGTGATCACGCTTAATTTGGGATGACGTTTCTGAACTTGTTTGCGGAACTCGTTCAATGCTTCTGCATGCGATTCAGTTTCCACATGTTTGTCGGCTACTTTGTCGTCGCCAAAAGCAAGCTTCGCGGCACCGCAATCACGGTGGGTGATGCCCACAACGCGCTTGATGTGATGCAAGGAGACTGTGATGTCCAAGTTATCCCAGTAAGTTTTGTGCCATGCCGAGAACTTTGGGTGAACCGCGCCGATTGGGCCACCTGCAATCACAAACTGGCTGTAATTGTCAGTGAGTTTTTCGCGACCAATACCTTGTAGCAGGCCCATGTATTGCCAGCTCAGTGTTGTGAAGCGTGGGTCAATGCAGTTCACCAGCATTGCTTCGTAATTGCCGCTGGCTGCTTGAGCCTGAAATGGCGTCATGCCCATGAGGCCGCCAGCCACGGTGGCTGCACCAGCTGTCAGAAAGCCTCGACGTGAGTGGTTACCAGCCAATTTCAGGGGGCTACAGCAAGCGCAAGTGGGAAGGGTGTTATTCATGGTGATGTCCTTGTTGTGTTGTGTAAAAAATTTGCCAATCGATAATCGGTCCGAAATTTTTTATCTTTAGTCTGGATAGTGAATTTTCTCAATTTTTTTAAATTTTAGAAGATCCAACCATGAGGGCGTTGGGGTTAGTCGGGCGCGATAATTCATCCTTCATGTCCGCACAGCCCCATTTCATTGCACCTTCTTGGCGTGTTCTGAGCCTCATTCCTCCAATGACTCAGCTCAACACGCCGTATCCATCGACGGCTTATTTGACCGGATTTTTGCGCGTCCAAGGTGTGGATGCGGTCCAAGATGATTTGGCTTTGGCGCTGGTGTTAGCCTTGTTCACGCCTGAGGGTTTGGCTCGCGTGCGTGAATGCGCCTTGTCCCAACCCGAGGCTGAGCGCAGCGCCAGTGTGAACTATTTTCTAGATTATTTTGAGAATTACCAATCCACCATTGAACCCACGATCTCTTTCTTGCAAGGGCGCGATTCAACCCTCAGTCACCGTATTGCGGGGCGTGGTTTTTTGCCTGAAGGACCAAGGTTTGCCTCCCTCGACGCTTACGAAGACGAAGAGAGCGGCGACCCGCTGGCTTGGGCCTTTGGCGTGTTGGGGCAGCATGACCGCGCGCGTCATCTGGCAACTTTGTATTTAAACGATTTGGCCGATATCTTGCGTGACGCTGTCGATCAACGTTTTGAATTTGTGCGCTACGCCGAGCAATTGGCTGGCAGTCAGCCAACCTTTGATCCATTGGCTCAAGCCTTATCTGCTGAACCCACCTTGGTCGATGACACCCTACAGGCGTTGACCCTGGCTTCGATTGCCAAGCACCAGCCCCACTTGGTGCTGTTGTCGGTACCTTTTCCTGGTGCTGTGTATGCGGCCTTTCGGATGGCCCAAGCCATCAAGCTTCACCACCCGCACGTACGCATTGGCTTGGGCGGTGGGTTTGTTAACACGGAACTGCGAGAGCTTACGGAGCCGCGCGTCTTTGACTATGTCGACTTCATCACACTCGATGCAGGCGAGCGTCCGCTTTTGGCTTTGTTAGAACATTTGCAAGGCCACCGTAGCACACAACGTTTGGTACGCACCTTTGTTCGAACCGAGTCCGGCAAAGTTGTCTTAATGAACTGGCCTGAGCCTGACGTGCCGTTTGAAGCGGTAGGCACGCCGACTTGGGACGGGCTGCCGCTGGACCGCTATTTGTCATTGCTAGACATGCTCAACCCCATGCACCGCTTGTGGAGCGATGGGCGTTGGAACAAGCTCACAGTTGCCCATGGTTGTTATTGGAAAAAATGCAGTTTTTGTGATGTGAGTCTGGACTACATCTCTCGCTACGAAACTGCATCTGCGACGACCTTGGTTGATCGTATTGAGCGCATCGTGGCAGAAACCGGGCAAACCGGTTTTCATTTTGTTGACGAAGCGGCCCCTCCGAAAGCGTTAAAAGCATTGGCTGAGGAGTTGTTGCGACGCAAGGTTCACATCTCTTGGTGGGGCAACATCCGATTCGAAAAAACCTTCACACCAGAGTTGGCAGAACTGTTGGCGCAAAGTGGTTGTATTGCCATGTCGGGAGGCCTAGAGGTTGCCTCTGATCGATTACTGAATCTGATGCAAAAAGGAGTCTCCGTCACCCAGGTGGCGCAAGTCACCAAGGGCTTTTCAGATGCGGGAATTTTGGTACATGCCTACCTGATGTATGGCTTTCCTACCCAGACCTTGCAAGACACAGTCGATGCATTGGAATATGTACGTCAGCTGTTTGAAAATGGTTGCATTCAGAGTGGTTTCTTTCATCGTTTTGCTTGCACCGTGCATTCGCCCGTTGGAATAAATCCAGAGGCTTTTGGTGTCCAAACAATCCCTCTGCCGCCCGTCAGTTTTGCAAAGAACGACATTGCCTTCATCGATCCCACGGGTACGGATCACGACACCCTGGGGCGAGGCTTGAAAAAAGCAATCTACAACTACATGCACGGGGTGGGTCTGGATATTGATGTTCGTGAATGGTTTGAGCTACCGAAAGGTAAGTGCCCCAAACCCGCTGTGCCTCGGCACAAAATTGCCAAAGCCTTGGGCGTGTCGGTCTAGTTTTTTACGCATCTCAAAGAATCAGCAAGAAATTGCTTTATAATTTCCACTTCGTTTTGAACGAAGTTACGCGGGAATAGCTCAGTTGGTAGAGCGCAACCTTGCCAAGGTTGAGGTCGCGAGTTCGAGCCTCGTTTCCCGCTCCAATTTCAAAGAGCCCCTGAAACACATGTTGCAGGGGCTTTTTTGTATCTTTTGAATCGATGCCAACAAACCCAATCCGAATGGATGCGCCAGACGCAGACGCTTTATTCCGCCTGACCGACAACGGCTCGGGAGGGTGGTTGCAGACGGCCAAGCGACGGTTGAAGTTTCGCTTGCGTTTTTGGCTGTCTGAGGTGCATTTGCATCGGATACGCGATTTTTTCCATTCCCATGGTCTTTCGGAACTCACGCACACCGAGTTGCCTGTGATGTTGAGGCCGATGCGGCCTTATCTGTGGGGTGGCTTAAATGCGCAAGCCCGCACCAACGCCATGTTGGCGCATTTTGATTGGCTCATGTCGCGTCACTCGGCGCAGGCGGTGGTGGACTTTTATAAGCGTGGGTCGCATGTTTATTTCAGCCAAAGCTACCCCGAAGGTGATATCACCATCGAAATCGAACCGGGGCGTGGGTTGGGACGAGAAGGGGAGTTTGAGCTGCACCTCAAGTTCAATGGTGCTGCGGTCATGCGTGCCGCATTCAACATCTTGCCTGCGGAAATGGTTGGTATCAAGCAACCCGGCTTTGTGATGGTGATTGGCAACATGCAAGGCCAACGTTTCTTGAATCAAGAAATCAAAATCGTCACGCAAAAGATGGAGCGCACACGCCCTCAAAATATTGTGATGACTGCGCTGCAGGGCCTGGCCTCGGGCTGGCAATTGGTTGCAATGCTTGGGGTGTCAGATGTAGCGCACGTGTATGCGGGCTATCGCAGCCTGTCTCAACGTGTGGGCCAAAGTTATGACAGCCTGTGGGCTGAGCTGGGATCAACCGAGGCGATCTCCAAAACGCATTGGAATTTACCCATCGAATGGGTGGCACGTTCAGAGCAAGACGTGCCTTCGAACAAGCGCTCACAGCTGCGCCGAAAAAACGAAATTCGCCAAAAGATATTTGACGAAGTGGTTCGTCATTGCAACGAGCTCTGAGCCTCTTTCAATGAGTTATTTTTTGGGCAGGGTGCCGCCGCTTTTCACGCACTCATCCACAGTTTTGAACTCGGTGAACTTTTTGGTCCGCTCATAGCTTGGACTATTTTTGTCATGGCAAATACCTGAGTCTGATTTTTTAACGATCGGTTCAGCGGCAGCAGCGGGTTGACCCGCAGGAGCGCGGCCACCGCTTTTGATGCATTCGTCCATCGATGCAAAAGGGGTGAAGTTTTTGGTGTTACCAAAAGAAGCACTTGTCTTGTCGTGGCAAATTCCAGAGTCTGACTTTTTCACCACGGGGTCTGCTGCATGAACGTTGAAAACGCAGGCGCTGATCCATGTGGCCATCAGTAACTTGACGGTGTTTGAACTCATATTGGCTCCTAGTTTGTTGAAATATGTCAGATGGTTAAAGTCGGGCTTCAAAACTTCCGCACTAAATATAGACTAAAAAACATCCAAATTCGTTCATATCTATTCAAGTCTCCAAGAGCCGTGGCGTAAAATTACTGACACACAAAGTCACTGCCCGAGTGGTGAAATTGGTAGACACAAGAGACTTAAAATCTCTCGCTTTCCGTAAGGGGCGTACCGGTTCGATTCCGGTCTCGGGCACCATTCATAGGCACATTCAAGGAGTTTCTTCATGGCACGCTACAACGCCGCGTATGAAATCCATGTGCATGGCCTCGTGCCTCTGTTGCCAGAGGTCGGCCTCGATCAATTGCAAGACGCCTTGCGTCCGCTGTGGCAGTACGCAGGTGCTTCCTCGCTGGCGGATGGCGCACCCAGCTCGTACCCCGAAGAGCCAGGCATTCGTTTCAACCCCGAAGAGCACAACTTGCAGATGTGTTGGACCGTTCCCGGCGACGATGATTTCCGCCAAAGCTTGGACGAAATGTGCATGAGCTTGAATGAGCTCACATCCGCTGGGGCGGCCATCGAAGTCACTTTCTATGACAACGACTTTGATGACGAAGAAGACAACCGTGGCCAAGACTCACGCGATGATTTCATGATGCTGTTCGTTGGCCCCACGCCGGCTGACATCATGCAAGCGCAGCGCGACATGTTGGTCAACGATGTCATTCATCTCATGGAGCGCCACTTTGATGGCGCTGAGCTCGGCGGCGTGGTGCACGAGATCGACAAACTCTTCTCGGACCGCTTTGACAACTTAGTCAACTCACTCGATTTGGGACGCTCTCCCCGTGGCCCCAATGGTGGGCATGGCGGCGGTGGCCATGGTGGTCGCAAGCCGCGCCACTTGCACTGATCGGCGAACCGGCATAAAAAAACCGGCCTCTGCATAGAAGGCCGGTTTTTTATTGCGTGTTTGAGGTTCAGTTGGACTTGATGCCAATGCCCTTGAACTCACCTGTGGCAATGCGCTTTTCCCACTCGGCTGGGCCGGTGATGTGGGCGCTGGTACCACCCGAATCCACTGCCACGGTGACTGGCATGTCGACCACGTCGAACTCGTAAATGGCTTCCATGCCGAGGTCGGCAAAGCCCACCACTTTGGCGTGCTTGATGGCTTTGGACACCAGGTACGCCGCGCCGCCCACGGCCATGAGGTAGGCCGACTTGTGCTTCTTGATGGCTTCGATGGCCGCTGGGCCACGTTCGGCCTTGCCCACCATCGAGATCAATCCGGTTTGTGACAACATCATCTCGGTGAACTTGTCCATGCGGGTGGCGGTGGTGGGGCCTGCGGGGCCAACGACTTCGTCACGCACCGGATCGACCGGGCCGACGTAGTAAATCACGCGGTTGGTGAAGTCCACTGGCAACTTCTCGCCCTTGGCCAACATGTCTTGGATGCGTTTGTGAGCAGCATCGCGCCCAGTGAGCATCTTGCCGTTGAGCAAAAGAGTTTGACCGGGCTTCCAGCTCGCCACTTCTTCTTTGGTGAGGGTGTTGAGGTCCACGCGTTTGCTTTGCTGCGTGTTGGGTGTCCAGTCGACGTTGGGCCACAGGTCCAACGAGGGGGCTTCCAAGAACACGGGCCCTGAGCCGTCCATCACAAAGTGGGCGTGGCGGGTGGCGGCGCAGTTGGGGATCATGCACACCGGCAGCGACGCGGCGTGGGTCGGGTAGTCCATGATCTTGACGTCGAGCACGGTAGTCAGGCCGCCCAGGCCCTGG
>JACCDK011939885.1_pt1 | contig 17505 bp, 17 predicted proteins | sample 7445871 | NCBI WGS metagenome assembly JACCDK01 (sample SAMN15323436, study PRJNA562643) | freshwater metagenome | isolation source: river surface water | place: USA:Blue River Watershed | collected 2017-08-15
GTCATTGATTAAGGATATTAGACGACAGTTTGGAACAAGCAAAATGGAAAAATATCCTTGGAGCGGAATATTGTATCATAAAATTTAGTAAATCTTGATTCAAAGTGTTTTTGAGGGTAAGGCATCCAACCATATGTCTGACTTAAAGTCTCAATAGCAATTTTTTTATTATACGGCAAGTAGTTCAGGGGCCTAACAACTTGAACACCTTTTATATATCTTAAATAAATTTTATGATACAATATTCCGCTCCAAGGATATTTTTCCATTTTGCTTGTTCCAAACTGTCGTCTAATATCCTTAATCAATGACATATCTGTTCCATAATAAATCCAATCTTTGGGATTTCTTATACATTCAGTAGAAAAATTTCCGCCATTTAAAATATGCTTAATTTTATATTTATTAGCAAAATGAAACATGGTAGCAAAAAACGCATGATCTTGTGGTATATCTAAATGTTGTGTTCCAGATTTAAAAAAAGCTAATTGAAAATCACTCATTTCTTCCCAATCAATCACTTCTGTAAATAAATCCAATCCTAATTTATCCACAAGCATTTGTATATTATTCACAGCTATATCCGTGTTCCATCCACCGTCAACATGAAAGACTAATGGTCGTAATCCAAACTCAACAACTGCTAAATGAAGAAGATATGAACTATCTAATCCTCCACTTAAGCCCATAATTGAATCGTAGGGTTTTCCTTTAGACTTTCTTTTTATTTCTTCTACCTGTTTCCTGAAAATTTCTTTTCCTTTTTCGTTAGGATGCCAATTGGGTAAAACATCGTTATAATAACCATTACAATGATCACAAACTCCTTTTTCATCAAAAGTAATTTTTGGATCAGAAGTATCCATTACACAATTTGTACAAATTTGATAGTTAGACATAATTCTATTTTTTACTTGATTTTAAATTTTTTTGATTCCATTTTACATATACTGAGGTAAGAAAAAAAGATAACTTTTTTCCTAATTCATCTCTATCGAACTTACTCTCAGCTAAGTTTCTAGCATTTTTTCCTGCCTGAAAAATCCAATCAGGATTATCAAGCAAAGAACATAATTGATTATAAGCTTCATTTACATCTTGTGAAAGGCCTATTCCAGAATTTGTTCTCTCAATAATTTCTTTTTGCCAACCTCCATGATTGATTAAAATACAATTACCAGATGCTAACCCATCAAAAAATTTGTTTGCAGAATTAGCATCTAGTTCAGGTAATGGAATAACTGTCGAAATAACAAAATCCGCACATTGAAATATATTGGAGATTTCAAATTTGGATACTTTTTTAAGCATTAAAAAATTATGATTTAGACAACCTAAACTTTCAGCTAAGCTTGATACCAAATCATACTCTTTTCCGTCTCCTACTGATACAAAAAATATACGATTATCGTCAATAAACAATTTTGCTAAATTAACTAAATATGAAACCCCGTTAATTTTCCCAAAAGTTCCTGGATAAAGGACAACCATTGCATTTTGGGGAATATTAAGTTTGTCTCTATAATATTTTTTTTGAGGTTTATCTGGATTAAACAAATGCAAATCAGAGCCATTTGGAATAACTGTAACATTTTGAGGATAATATCCTGTCCTTATGATACCATCTTTCATGCCATCCGATAAGGCAACTATTCCATTTGAATTATTATAAGAAAATTTTTCTAACTTATATGCTATCTTTTTTACGAAATAGTTCTTTATAGCTCCAACTGCAATTGGAAGTTCAGGCCAAAGATCTCTTACTTCAAAAACAAAAGGGATTTCTTTTTTCCGAGATGCAAATATTGCAGGTAAGGATATTGTTAAAGGTGTACTTGAAGCAAAAATAAGATCTGCCTCAATAGTTATTGCTTTACTGTATGAAAGATATGCGAATTTTATAAAAGAAAAAATCCTTGCAAAAAAACCCATGTGATTTGAATATGGCACATACAACCAAACCACTTTTATTCCATCTTCATAAGTAATAGATGTCTCGGATAATTTGCTTTTCTCCCTCCATGATGTTATAATAGTTACATCATGACCCAAAGATACTAATCTTCTCCCCATCTCGTAAGAGCGGGTACTTCCAGACATTTGTGGATTATTATAATATTGATGTAAATAAATAATTTTCACTTCAATCTATTTTATAACTCCAATATTTTTGAAACTATCCTTTCTCCAGCTTTACCATCCCACAATTCAGGAATTCCCCCCTTTTTCCAATTATTAGAAAATAATTTATCTAAAAAAGAAAATATAGAATTTGCATTAGAACCAATTAACTCATTTGTACCAATTGTTACAGTTTCTGGCCGTTCAGTGGAATCTCGTAGTGTTATACATGGAATACCCAAAATTGTAGTTTCCTCTGTTATACCACCACTATCAGTTATAACACCTTTTGCAAAACTAACTAGATAATTAAACTCTAAATACCCCATAGGTTCTACTAAATATAAATTCGTATAGTTTAAAGAAATGGATTCTAATTTACTCGCAGTTCTTGGGTGAACAGGAAAAATTACTGGTTTATTATGAGAGGCTGTCATGATGTTGCTAATAAGCTTTTCAAGGTTAGTCACATCATCAACATTAGAAGGTCTATGCAAAGTAACAATTAAATACTCCTTTTCTTTAAGTCCAACTTTATTCCAAACTTCCGGTTTTTTAAACCTTGATTTATTTCTTAACAATGTATCAATCATTGTGTTACCAACAAAGAATATGCGCTCATTTGAAACACCTGATTTTAAAAGATTATGATTAGCAAAGTCTGAAGTTGTAAAATAATAATCAGTAATTGAATCAGTTACTATTCTATTAATTTCTTCTGGCATAGACATATCTCCACTTCTTATTCCAGCTTCAATATGAGCTACTTTAATATTCATTTTTTTAGCTACAATCGCACAAGCCATTGTAGATGTAACATCTCCAACTACTAACACCAAATCTGCTTTATTATTCAATAATTCAGTTTCAAAATTAATCATTATGCTAGCAGTTTGATCTGATTGAGTCACTCCACTACATTTTAAATTTGAATTAGGCAAAGGAATATTTAGATCAGCAAAGAAATTTTCACTCATATTTTTATCATAATGCTGACCTGTATGAACTAATCTATAAGAAAATGTTTTGTTCAGATTTTTAGATTCTTCAAATGCATTAATTATTGATGCAACTTTCATAAAATTCGGACGCGCACCAGCAACAATTGTAATTTTCATAGTAAAATATATTGAAACTAAATAAAAAAAATTAATCGACCTCTAAAATAGAAGGTTTTTCATCTTTCTTAGGGTAATTAATTAAAACAGCTCTAAATATCCCTTTAAAAACAAATAAACTACCCGCAGCCACTCCTATGATTTTAAACATAGAAATCATTTCCTTTAAATGCGCATATGTACCAGCACCACCCAAAATAGTAATTGGCATTTCAGTTAAATTTCTGGCCAATTTTGCAAGTTCAATATCATACCCCTTCATCATTCCATCATTATCAATTGAATTAATAACAATTTCCCCAACATTAATAGAGTTTAATCGCTTTAAATATTCTTCAAAATTAATATCAACTTTTTCTTTCCCATTACTAATATAAACATCATAAAGTCCTTTCCCATTTTTCTTTACATCTATAACCACTACAACACTTTGCATTCCAACAACTTTACCAATCTCTTCTAATAATTCAAAATTTTTAATTGCCGAAGTGTTTATAGCCAACTTTTCTGCACCTAAATTAATAATTCTGACTGCGTCTTCTACACTTGAAATTCCTCCTCCATAACATAGAGGCATTCTACATTCACATGCTATGTTTTTAATAAGAGTAAAGTCAGGTCCTCTTTTTTCAATCGAAGCATCAATATCCAGAACAATTAATTCATCAACTTCTTTTTCATTAAAGATTTTGACGGCATTTATTGGGTCACCTACATATTTTGAATTCGAAAACTGAGTAGTTTTTACAAGTCCTTTTTTATGTACAAGCAAACATGGTATAATTCTAGGTCGAAGCATAAATTTTATAATTCAGAAAAATTTTTTAATAAATTAATTCCGTTTTTATGACTTTTTTCGGGATGAAATTGCACACCGTAAATGTTTTCACGATTTACTGAAGAACTAAACTTTTTTCCATAAAATGATTCAGTTAAAATGTCATCATTTGAGTCAGTTTCAAAATAATAACTATGAATGAAATAAAATCCATCATTTTGATTCACATTACAAAAAAGACTCGAATCTTTAGTAAGTGATATTGAGTTCCAACCCAGATGTGGAATTTTGGGTTTACTTTCTATCAAACTTCTATCAAATTTTTTTACCTCACCTTTTATCCAACCCAAACCTTTCTTTGTCCCCTCTTCACTTCCATTTGCCAAAACCTGCATACCAACACATATTCCTAAAATTGGAACTTTATCAATTAATACAAGCTTATTTAACATTTCTACAAACCCTGAACTTTCAAGTTTACCCATTGTTTCATCAAATGCACCAACTCCAGGTAGAATTATTTTTGTAGCATTAGTCAGATCTTGGAAACTTGTAGCAATTCGATATTCAACTTTTAAGCTATCGTAAATATTGGCAATAGCTTGAATATTACCTGACCCGTAATTAACAATTACAACCATTACTATATTTTATTATTTAAAATTAGTTTTTCGCGAATCCAATTAATAGTATCGATTAAACTACTTTCAAAATCGCTATTGGGATTATAATTTAAATATTGTGAGGATTTACTAATATCAGAACATCTGTTTTTAACATGATCCCAACCTCTTGCTTCTTTATAAATAATCTGTGACTTTGAATTTGTCAACTCTACTATTTTATTAGCAAGATAATTTATACTTGTTTTTGTTCCAGTGCCTGCATTAAAAATTTCAGCTTTATTAAAAGAAGATTCAGATAATTTAATTAATAGATCAACAGTATCATTTACAAAAGTAAAGTCCCTTGTTTCGTTACCAGACCCAGTAATTACAATATCTTCATTTAATAGGGCTTTATTAATGAAATTTGGAATAACATTTCTATACTGCCCCGGCAATTCCCCAGGCCCAAAACTGTTAAATATTCTTGCACAAACCAGAGGTATTTTGTGAATTTCAGCATAATACTTTCCATATAATTCACCTACATACTTATTGATAGCATATGGTGTATCATATGGACTTATCTGAGTTGTTTCAGACATTTCACTACAATTTCCATATACACAACTTGAACTAGCATAAACAAACTTTTTTAAAAATTCGTTAGTTTTTTGTGATTCTAAAATATTAATAACTCCAATAACATTTGTCTCTACATCTGAAATAGGATGATCAACAGAATTTTGGTTTGCAAAATGTGCAGCCAAATGGAAAATGAAATTTGGCTTGTACTTATTGAAAAAAGAATTTACTTTTTCAAAATTACTAATGTCCAAATGTGAAAATTGCACTTTTGAAGAAAAATTAGCCGTTCCTGCTGATAAATTATCAATAACATGTATCTCATTTAAGTTATTTTCCATTAACTTATTTATCAAATTAATTCCAATCGCACCAAACCCCCCAGTAATTAGTATTCTTGTTTTCATAATCTTATTTAATTAAAATTGCTTCTTTCAATGAAATTTCATACGATTTAAACAAATCCTCAGATTCTAATTTCAACAAATTTGATTGTGCATTTTTAAACCAACTATTTTCTTGATTAATCTGTTTTAGTTTTTCAACTAAAATACATTTGTCGCCAGAAATTACATTTGCACCAATACCATATTCTTCTACTTTAGAAGCTAGAAAAGTATTTGACGCAACTAAAATTGGTTTTTTAGTAATAATTGACTCATAAAATTTATTTGGCATCGCTACTTTACAATTGAAATCATTGCCATCATATACTGAATAAATCAAATCTATCTTATTATATAATTCAATAATTTCTTTTGCATATTCATATGCTCCTTGGAAAATAAATTTTTCTTTTTGTTTTATTTTTTGTTTTAAATCAGAGGTATCACCTCCACCAGCAAAGAAAACTTCAAATGAATAACCTTGAATATTTAATTCTTCAACGGCCTCAATTAATTGAAATAATGATTCCTTATATCTGATAATACCTATAAAACCAATACGAATTGTAAAGAGGTTTGATTTAGTAAATTTAAAATTTCCCCAAACTTCTCTAGACGGAATATTTTCAATTAAAACAATATTTCCATTGTAAATTTTTTTGAAATAATGATCAATAAAGCCTGTGGAACTAACTAGAATTTTATCAACTTTTTTAAGCATTAATTTTTCAAAGCGTCTAATTATACTTGGCAAAATACCCTTTCCAAATTGAAGAGCATGTAAATCTCTTACTTGATAATAAATAAAAAAATTCGACGTTAATTTGATCAAATATATATAGACTAACAAATCATATGAACCAGGAATTACAATTCCACCTCTTTTTAAATTATTCTTAATGTAGCTATTTAATTTAGCATACATCAGTGGTACACTCATAAATCGTGATAAACTAACCGATTTATAATTTACATTAATAACTTTAAGTTCATAATTGACTAAAGAGGAATCTAAAATTAAATCCCCCCTTCCCCTTTCCAAAATAATTGTACCAACCTTTAATCCCGAATTGTGTGCATAGTAGGCCATATCCAACATTGCTGGCAAAGGATTACCAGAATATAAAAATACAATATCAAAATCCTTACTTCCTTTCACGAATATTTAAACCCTCGAATTTTTCTTTTAGGCTTCCAAATTTAAACAAAAAATATATCATAGTTCCAGCGTATGAGATATTTGTAATAAATAATATATACTTTGAGTCATTAAAAAAACGATTTATTGAAACAAAAGCAAATAAAACAAGGGTTGAAATTACAATTGTTTTAATGTCCTTAAATGCCATTTTAATAGAGCCGTTTCCGATAATGGTCAAATGGTGCAATAACGAAATAAATAAAAAACTACCTAACAAAATACCAAATGCCGCTCCTTCATTTTTAAAAAAATAGCATAAAACAATAAGCGATAAAATAGTACAAGTCAAAGTGATTAATCGTATATATAATCTTTCATTTATTTTATTTAAAGCTTCTGCTAACATATAATATGGATAACAAGCAAAATTAATTAGTCCAGCAAAAGATAAAATCCAAACAATCAATTCAGCTTCTATATATTTTGAAGAGAAGAATAAAACAATTAACCATTTAGAGTTTAAAACTAATAACCCAAATAAAAAAAGACCGATTTGAATAAGTGTAGATCGCAATTTCAAAAATCGAATTTGCAGTTCTAATAAATTAGTAGCTAAACTATGAAACAGCGGTAGTTCTACAATATGAAAAGATGATGGTATAATTTGTAAAAATGAAACTAACCGCTGTCCCACTGCGTAAATTCCTAACATATATGGTCCTAAAATAAATTTGACAACTAAAATGTCAACACGCAAAAAAATATAATCAAAAACCTGTGAGAACATAAAAACATATCCAACTTTACCATTTCTTTTAAGATGCAGCCTGTCAATTCTAAAAGTTATTTTACTATTGATATCTATCCAAAAAAAAATAAACATCACAAAATTAGAAAGAAGAAAAATGTAACCAATTTCAATCAACTGCTTGAATTGACAAAAACTCAACAAATATACAAGAAACAATACTGGTCCTATAAAGCTTAAAATCCATGGTTTTATATGCGAATTATTTACACGGTAAAAGGCAATAAATAATGGATTTGTATATGCTGCAATAGAATATCCAAGAAAAAAAATGGAGTATTCTAAAAATTTCAACTTCGTTAAAAAATTGAAAATAATTCCAAAAATAAAAAAAGCAAGGTTAACAATTGTTCGAACAAATAGAGCATTGCCAAATAAAACTTCAATCTGTGATAAGTTTCTACTTGCATTCATCAAAAAAACATGTTCTGAACCCAATCCAGAAAAAAGGGCTAATAAAGAACAAATAGTTATTGTGTATACATAGTTGCCAAAAATATCAACAGGTAACCCTCTAGAAATGAGGACCAAAGATAAAACAGAAATAAGTGTTTGAAGGAGCTGAAATAATAAAACTATAATTGACTTTTTGTTATTCACAATGCATCGCTTTTTAATAAATTAAAATTAGAAGAGATACACTCAATCCAGTATTTCAAAGTGACAATATATAAAGCAGAAAATAATAAACCTTTTCCAGTAGTAAACATAAATGTCAAGGCCATTGGCATAATCCCAATATATATTAGCAATAATGTCTGGCTAAATTGATTATTAAATAAATTGGATTTTGATCTCCAAATATCTCTAACAGGACTAAAAAAAAGTCCACAATATGAATACAAACCAATAATACCAAACTTAAATAAAAAATGAAAGACAAAATCATGAACCCTATAGTATTGTCCTTTTTTCAGAGACTCTTCATCAAAAGCGGCAGTGGTTAAATTTGGCATAGGGAAATATATATCAGAATACCAACTACCATATCCTAACCCAGTCAACCATGCCCTTTTATCTGCAATTGTTGATACTGAATTTATGATTGCACTACCTCTTGCAAGTTCTACATCAGTAATATCCGAATTAGCGCCTAATGTTTCAACAAAGCCAAATCGCAACATCATAATTTTCCATGGCTCTGGATTCAACTCATTTAGGATAGGAACAACAATTGAAAAAACTAAAGCAATAATTGCTACCACTTTTAAAAACTTAAAAAAACCAATAAAAAAAAGCATCAATAATACACCTAATATTAAAGTTACTAACAGCCATCTTGTTTGATATGAAAAAAGTAAAGCAATAACAATAAATATAACTACTAAATTAAAAAGAATATTTTTTCCTTTTAGCAATTTTGTTAACGCATAAAATAGAAAAATTGTAATCAATCCTTTTGCGGAATCCATACTTAAATTATAGTAAGATTGTTCTATTGATTGATTATCTGAATTAAAAATAAATTTAATCAAATCAATTAAAAATGTCCCTAAAGCCAAAAAAACAAACTCTATAGTTATCTTCCCCAATTCCGTTTTAAAATGATTGAAATAACAATGAAAGATTATTAATCCACTGCAAAAAAATGTTACAATTTTAAAGTCGGAAACAAATCTAGCTAATGAATTTTGTAAAAACCCATTATAAATTGAAACAATCGGTATAATTAATATAAAATAAAATAAGATTTTTTTATATGGTAATTGTTTTGGAATTGGTAATAGTCTTATCATTACAACTAACAGCATAAAAAAAATGAGAACTGCAGGAGTAACAAATCCTATTGAAAATTGCCATAAATTAGCAGATTCAATTAAACCCAGGACCTCTAACTCATCAGTAGATTGAGTCAAATCTGGCATAGTCAAAATAATTATTACTAAAGGATATATCAACATTTTTTTCGGAATAATGAAAACCGAAAAATAAACACCTAATGCAATAATTAATACAAAATAATATAAAAAAGGAGTTGTTATATCAACTCTAAAAATTAAACTCAGGATAAATCCAATTAAAATAAATTTATACTTATTCCCGACATTCAAATTTTCGAAATTTAAGGTGGATATTTTTGCCATTGAACCCAATATAAATAATATTTAAAAAATGAGTTGGTCTGGTTATTCAATATAATTGATAAAATCATTCATGATTTTATCATGACTATAATCATATTTACACTTTAACATTGAATGTTTATACTGGTCATAAAACTCATCGTTTTGGTAATATAAAAAATCCAAACACCAATTCGTACATGTGGAAAACTGAAAAACAAAGCCCATTTCACCGTAAATTCTAAAAAATTCCAAAACAGGTTCTATTTTATCAGAGATTATTGGCACACAATTTGAAATACAATCACTCAAAATGCCACTCAATTTCCCTTCATAAAGATGATTATGGGGCAAAAAAACATACCTGGATGTCTGAATTAATTTAATATATTCTTCGTGGGCAAGATATTCATTTACAAAATATATCTTATTGTTATTTCCAAAAATTGAAACAATTTCTTGCTTAATAGGATCAGAAACATTTACAATTCTATATTTAAATTTACCATTAGCGTAATTATCCGCTTTCATTAAATCACAAAAATGTGAAATCGGCTTAGACGCCATAGTTGGGCCAAAATATGATATAACGAATTCGCTATCTATATTTTCAGTAATATCATTTTTATTAATGTCCCCAATTAAATGATATTTTAGTTTGTAACATTTCTCAAGATATAAAGGCGAATTTGAAATAGCTGACTTTATAAGTTCATATTCAAAATCGGTATGATATAAAAACTTGTCACTAATAAAAATGATTTTCTTAATAAGCCATTGTAATAGCCATTTACTTTTATTTAATCTTTCTGGAGAAATATTATTAGTTGGAATTACATACAAATTGTTATTTCCACCCCAAATTCTTACAAAATAAAAGAGTATTCCAAATTCATCAAATCCTTGAAAAATTATCCTACTATTTTTAATTTTCTCACATGTAATTAATCTTGCTAGCAGATATAGTCTATAATTTATTTTTTTTAAAATTGAAAAATCTTTGAAAATAAAAATATTGTTACTTAATGATGGATACTTATGGAGTAAATTATTTGCTGAACTCTTTGAAGTGATTATTCTTGTATTTGGAAACCTATAAATAAGATTCCCAAACCAAAATAGATCGTCTAGAATTAAATGTCCACTATCCTCAGTTAAGGAACTAAAAATGACAATAGGCTTTTCACTTACCCTATTCAACATTTATTGTCCTTTTCATAATCAAATACAAACTGTCTTTCTCTTCTGCAATAATAAAATTGAACTTTTTGTATAGACTCACTGCACTAACATTAGTTTTATCAACTTGCAAAGTCAATTCTGAAATTCCATCAAAGTCCGCTTTTTGAGTTAATTCAGACATAATTACATTGCCATACCCTTTACCAACTTGATTTTCCGCAACACAAATTCCAAGCCATACAATATCTTCTTGTGGATCTAAATGTCCATATCCGATAGGTGTATTGTTTTCATTCAAAACCAAAATTGTATATCTATGATTTTGAATAATTTCAAGTGGCCTTTTCACAAAATAACGGAACGTATTTAAAGAGCTACCGGCATCTTTCAAAAAGTCAGACAAAAGTTGTATTTCTTCCGGTGTGTTTTTAATTCTTTTAACCATTTTTTGCAAGGATGTTTATCAGAATTCCACAGATTTTATCAATATCTGTATCAAGTAATTTGGGATAAGAAGGGAGAACTATAACGGATGATGCTATAGTATTTGCAATTGGAAAGTTATCACCAACCCTACCTTCATTATAAAGGTCTAATTGATCCGGTGTATAAAAACCAGGTCTACATTCAATCCCGTTTTGGGTTAACTCTAACATCACTTGATCCCGATCAATAGAACTGCTGTTGATAGAAATTGCAATTGCCCAAATTACAGGTTCACATTCTGACGGAATACTTTGAAATCTAATTCTAGATTCTTCTTTTAATCCTTCTTTAAACCTATTAACAACTCTAAATTTATTTTGAATAATTTCTTCGCATTTTTCAAGTTGACCTAATCCAATAGCTGCAAGAATATTCGATAACCGAAAATTATTCCCGTAATATTCATGCCAATAATGTTTTTTCTCTCTTCTAAGGCCATGACTACGAATTAGTTTTAACCTGTCTGCTAATTGCTCAGTATTACAAGTAACCATACCACCTTCGCCAGTTGCTATAGTTTTTGTGGCATGAAAACTAAAAGTGCTCAAATCTCCAAATGATCCGCAGTATTTACCATCAAATTTTGAAAAAATAGACTCCGCACAATCTTCAATTAAGTATAACCCTTTTGAGAGAGACAGCTTTTTGATTGCTTCCATATCAGCTACTACCCCATAATTGTGTATTACAACTATTGCCTTTGTTTTATCAGTAATTTTTGCAGCTATTGAATCAGAGGTCATACCCCAATGATCTTTGTCAATATCAGCAAAGACAGGTATTGCATGCATTAATTTCAACACATTTGCTGCTGCCATAAAACCAAAAGCTGGTACAATAACTTCGTCACCTGGTTTAATATCAATAGTTAGAAAGGCTAATTGCAAGGCTGCTGTTCCATTTGCTACAACAAAAGCATTTGGTAATTCTATTTTTGTGGCCAACAACTTTTCAAATTTTTCTAAATAGCCGCCACCTGAAAGCCAAGTAGAATCTAATGCTTCATTTACATATTTCTTCTCATCTCCCCAAAAGGAAAAACTGTACCACTCAATTTTTTGATCCATTAGAATTAAATTTATTCTCTAGACCTAAATGATTTCAATTTCTGGAAGCGGGAAAATAAATTTTCCGCCATTTTCTAAAAATTCCTTTTCTCTAGCAAGAATATTCTCTCTGAAATGCCATGGTAAAACCAAGAAATAATCTGGTTTCATAGCTTTTGCTTCAGCTTCAGAAATAATAGGTATTAAAGATCCAGGCGTGTAACATCCAAATTTTTCCTCGTTAACTTCAGCTATATATGGGATATGCTTAGAAGTTAATCCACAAAATTGCAAAAGAACATTCCCTTTTGTGCTTGCTCCATATCCAAATACTTTTTTTCCATCTGCAACCAATGCTTCAATTAAATTCATCAAACTTTTCCTGTGTTTAAATGCTCTCTCCTCAAATTCCTTGTATGGTTTTAATGTATCAAGCCCCATATCATTTTCTTGGCTTAACATCCAATTGATAACAGCACTATTAGGATTGTAAGAAGCCGTATCTTTACAAGCAGTTACCGCAAAGCTTCCACCGTTAATTCCATTCATTTGAACGTCTATAATTTTCAACCCACATTTGCTAAGCATATTATTTACAACTTTCAAAGAATAATATTCAATATGCTCCTGACAAACCGTATCATAACTATTGGTCTTTAACATACTTGGCATATAACTTTGTTCAAAATGCCAAATACCTTGATCATCCAAACATGCAGCAATATCATTAACAAAATCAAGTGGACTTTCCAAATCATAAAACATGGCGATAGAAGTAATGATTTTAGCCCCTTCACTTGGAAATAATGCTCTGAATTTATCAGCAGTAAAAAAATCAGGTATCAATGTAATATCATCAGTATAAAACTGCCTGAACTTCTTGCCAGTTGGGTCTATACCAACTTTTCTATGTTTACCTGAATAAGCTTTCAATGAAGTTGCGTCATTACTGCCAATATCAATAACCAAATCTGAATCATTTAATTTTACTAGGTTCTCCAAAGTCCTGATTTTCTGTTTTAGGTGCCTAACCATAGAACCATTCAATCCTGAACGGTAACCATAATTATCTCCATACATCTCTTCTGCTTGGAATGACTGTTTCATTTGTAACAATCCGCTTTCGGGGCACCATACCAAATCTACTGGTCCACTAGATACTTTTTGATCTGGAGTCTTCGGAAATACCCCGGTAAGAAATTGTTCTCCAAGTGACAACACTGTAACAAGATTTTCACTTGAACTAATACGACATTTTTTGATTTCTTTATAATTCATTTTTTTCAATTTTACATTTTTTCAAATCACTAAGAACCATTTCATGGATCATTTCACTTAAGGTAATCTGTGGTGTCCATCCTAAATCAGCCCTTGCTTTACTAGAATCCCCAATTAATAAATCAACCTCTGTCTTTCTATAGTATAATGGATCAATTCTAATTACAACTTTACCAATTGGCAGTTGAAATTCTCCATTACACTCGCTAATTACACCAATCTCATTAGACATTTCACCACTGAAATTGATTTTAATTTCTACAACATTAAAGGCTTCAATTACAAAATCTCTAATCGAAGTAGTATGTCCAGTAGCCAATACAAAGTCATCTGCCACATTATGTTGTAATATCCGCCACATTCCTTCAACGTAATCTTTTGCATGCCCCCAATCTCTTTTTGCATCTAGGTTTCCCAAATAAAGTACGTCCTGCAACCCTAACACTATTTTTGCAACGGCAATTGTAACTTTTCGAGTTACAAAAGTTTCGCCACGCTTTGGAGATTCATGGTTAAATAATATACCATTACTTGCAAACAATCCATATGCCTCTCTATAATTCTTTGTAATCCAATATGCATATAGCTTCGCGCAAGCATATGGTGAACGTGGGTAAAATGGCGTGGTTTCTGATTGTGGGATTTGCTGAACTAAACCATAAAGTTCTGATGTAGATGCTTGATATATCCTAGTGTGTTTCAAACCTAAAATCCTCACTGCTTCCAGAATACGCAGTGTTCCAATTCCATCAGCATTTGCAGTATATTCGGGCATTTCAAAACTAACGTGGACATGGCTCATTGCTGCAAGATTATAAATCTCATCAGGTCGTATTTCCTGAATTATTCTAATCAGGTTCGTGCTATCTGTTAAATCACAATAATGTAAAATTAAACTTTTATTATCTTCGTGCCAATCTTGGATGAGATGGTCTATTCTTTGTGTATTAAATATAGAAGACCTCCGGCGCAATCCATGAACAATATACCCTTTCGAAATTAACAATTCACTCAGGTAAGCTCCGTCTTGACCGTTTACTCCGGTTATTAATGCTATTCTGCCCATTTATAGATTTTTGTTTTTAGTGTTGTATAATCGTAATGAAATTAAGAAAAAATAATTTGAAGGCTTATACTTTAAATTAGATACAGCCAATTTTTCAGTCGTAATTACCGTTGAATTAAAAAGGTCTGCAAATATCTGAGCTAAGTCCTTAATTTTTATCCAATATTGAGATGTAAGATCGAAATGCGAAGTATTCTTGAATGCTTCAAAACTCTGCATCAAACTTACCAACATCATATTAAGGTCGTCTATATGACTAAATTGCCTTTCTTCTTCTCCATTCGTTTTAAGATGTATTATATCAGATCTTGCCCCCTCAAGAAAATCCTGCATTACAAGATGGCTTTGATTATTTTTTCCTCCAAACACATTCCAAATTCTCCCATTCACTCCACCCAATGCACTTGTCCATTTTTCACCTAGCCTTTTTAATATTCCATATGAAGTTGAATTATTACTCGCCATTTGACTGGAAATAAAGATAAAAGGCAAATATTTTCTACTTAACAGATTGAAGGTATTATTTAATATCTGAAGATTATTTGAAATATAATTATGAGACAAATCATTATTCTCTAGATAAATTGAGTTTCCAACATCGAATGCAAAGAGGTAACTGAAATCAGCAACCTCCATGGCATCTAATAATAATGTATTATCATTAACTCTGAGGTCATATTCTTCCCCCATCTTTATATCAAATTCAATTACTTCATATCCAAGTTTAGTTAGATAATCAGAAAAATTACCTCCTATGTAACCGGAGAAGTACTAATATTTTTCAATGGAATTGTTCTCATAGTCTAGAATCAACTATCGAACGATCAAAAAAGGCCTTTGTATCAAAAATTACTGAGGCGCTTGATGATTTTAACCGCTCAATTTCTAGTCCCAAAAATTCTTTGTGTGAAACCGCTAAAATAATTCCATCATAGGTATTATTTATTTTCTCCAATAATGCAATCCCATATTCCTCTTTAACTTCATGTTTATCGGCATGTGAATCAAACACATCTACTTTAATATTAAACTGCTCCAATTCCTTGATAATATCAATCACTTTTGAATTTCGAATATCCGGACAATCCTCTTTAAATGTTATACCCAAGACCAATACCTTTGATTTTGAAATCACGTGATCTTTTGCAATCAAAAGTTTCACTAATTTATTTGCTACAAACATGCCCATGTTGTCATTTACTCGTCGCCCAGACAAAATCACTTGTGGATGATACCCCAAGCTATCAGCTTTGTGCGCTAAGTAGTAGGGATCGACACCAATGCAATGGCCTCCAACAAGGCCTGGTTTGTACTTAAGAAAGTTCCACTTCGTGCCTGCTGCATCTAAAACATCATTGGTATCTATACCTATGCGATCAAAAATCAAGGCCAATTCATTGACAAATGAAATATTTACATCGCGTTGTGCATTCTCAATGGCTTTAGATGCTTCGGCAACTTTTAAACTTGGCGCTTTATGTGTTCCAGCAGTGATAATAGATTTATATAATTGATCAACTAACTCTGCAATTTCTGGAGTTGACCCTGAAGTCACTTTTTTAATTTTGGTTAAAGTGTTTACTTTATCACCAGGATTAATTCGTTCTGGAGAATAACCACAGTAAAAATCTTGATTGAACTTCAATACAGAATGTTGTTCGAGTACTGGAACACAGTCATCCTCAGTACAACCAGGATAGACTGTAGACTCGTAAATTACAATATCTCCTTTCTTCAAAATCTTACCCAACATTTCCGATGCTTTAAGCAAAGGAGTTAAATCAGGTGCCTTAAACTGGTCAATTGGGGTTGGAACCGTTACTATAAAAACATTATAAGACTTCAGTTCTTCTATATTTGAGGAGAACTTTAAACCCACTTCATCTGCTTCAGTGGCCAAATTCATTGCAAACTGTAGTCCTTCCAGATCAGCTTCATTAGTTCGATCTTTACCAGACTTTAGTTCTTCAATCCGAGCTTGATTTATATCAAAACCAAGGACTTTGTATTTTTTGCCAAACTCAATTGCTAATGGAAGTCCAACATACCCCAAGCCAATAATACCAATTTTTAAATTTTCTAATTTCATGATTTATCATTTACTGCGCACCAAACTGCGCACCAATTACATTTATTTTGATTGATTTTTGAAGATTTGATAGAAACTTGTCATCCAAATAAGTATTCATTATCAACACTTTAACGATTTACGCAGATAACAAATACCCCTCGTCGGTCTGGACCACACTAATCAGATTAACCTCAAATTAGCCTCCTGAATATTCACTGTATCGTCAGAATATATACGGTATTCAATCTTCCGCTTGATCTTGTTCGCAACTCGTTCACACAAGTCATCAAGTGCTGAAACATACAAGTCTCCGACGAGCACGAGTTCAATGGTCCCAGAGTCGACGCCTTTAGCGTAGTCTCCGACGACGTAGGCCTCTTTTAGGTTTCCGACCTTTTCAAGTACGTTTTCAATAAGCTCATCAAAGCCCATGTACTTGGATACCATCGAAACCAGGTCTGAATAAAACGGATTGGCCTTATTCACTCGGTACACCACCTTTTGGCCCTCGGTCTGTCCGTGTAGCAGGCCGGCCTCTTCAAGCTTGTTGAGTTCAATGCGCACAGCATTGGTGGAATCACCAAACTCCTCGGCGAGACCACGCAAGTGACCGCGGGCGTCGGGGTGGGTAAAGAACTTGAGCAAGAGCTTTAGGCGGGTCTTGCTGGTGATTAATGAAGCTAGTATGGCTGTTGATTTGGAGCTAGTTACTAGTAACTAGTTGCTATTTTTAATGGCTTCGCCCGGTCACTCCCATACCCTAGAAGACAC
>JACCDK010494043.1_pt1 | contig 17502 bp, 20 predicted proteins | sample 7445871 | NCBI WGS metagenome assembly JACCDK01 (sample SAMN15323436, study PRJNA562643) | freshwater metagenome | isolation source: river surface water | place: USA:Blue River Watershed | collected 2017-08-15
CAAAATTTGTGCCATAATTTGGGTCTTCGCCGAAACGCGATAGGGCGGTTAGCTCAGGGGTAGAGCACTGCATTCACACTGCAGGGGTCACAAGTTCGAAACTTGTACTGCCCACCAAAAATACCCAATTAAATCAAGCACTTGGAGCAATCCAAGTGCTTTTTTTATGCCCCAAGAGTAGTACGAAAACGTCGTACTACTATTTTTGAGCGTACTACGCGAAATCCTTTGCTTACTTGTAGGAATTTCTTTCAAAGCCTCGTACTATTTGGCTTAGGAGGAATGCATGGCAACTGCTAGCAAGCGATCAGTGACTAAAACCTCTGCTTCAGCCAAGAAGTTTTCTCAGAGAACACGTGCCACTGATAAACACTACATCCCCAACTACCCAACCAAGCTGTTTATCTACAAGCAAGCAGCAAGCAAGTATTGGTGGGTGAGGTATTTTGTGAATGGCAATGCAGTTCGCAAGACCACCAAGACAGAGAGCAAGCGTGAAGCAATTGCTTTTGCCAAATCCTTCTACGACACAGTGACCTACAACCAACGCCATGGCATCACAGCCACGTTGAGTGCCACAAGCTTCGCTGCCTGCTTGAAGGAAATGCTCAATGCTGAGAAAGCCAAGCTGGAAAGAGGCGAAATATCCAAGATCACTTTTGACAACAGCAACTATCGCTACGAAAAATCAATAACGCCATTTTTTGGCAAGATGGAAGTCAAAGACATTGACTACATGTGTGTCGATCGTTATTTGAATCAGCTCAGTACCCAGTCACTCAGCGCATCCACCATCACAGCCTATTTGGGTTTGACACGCAAGGTCTTGGCATACGCAGCACGAAGACGATTGATCCCTTCAGTGCCAGAGTTTCCCAGTGTGAAACTCAATGACAAGCCGCGTGGATGGTTTACATGGAGCGAATACAGCAAGCTCTGGCGCAATGCTGGACGCTTGGTTGGAAAAAAGATACAAGTTCGCAAGTACTACGATGACTTGGGCGAAAAGCAAACCCAATATGTGGATGCCAATTCGCAAGAGTTCAAGTTTGGTGAGTTGATGCGAAACGTGGACATGACTGAAGACCTTCGCAGACTGATTGTGTTCATGGTCAACAGCTACATCAGACCCACTGACATCAAGGTCATGCAGCACAAGCATGTGGATGTAGTTAGAAATAGAAATGTGTTTTTGAGATTGCGACTGCCACCAACCAAGGGGCACAGCGACCCAATCACCACCATGCCCAAAGCAGTAGACACCTACAACACGTTAGTGCAGTACCACTTGGCTCAAGGCTTGATTGGAACTGAGCACAGCGAAGACTATGTGTTCTTGCCCCAATACAAAAACAATAGAGACTACGCCCTTAAGCAGTTGCAGAGACAGTGGGAAGTGTTGATGCATGAAACTGGATTGGCAACAAGTCCAGCTGGTGAAGAGCGTACCCTGTACAGCCTACGACACACATGCATCATGTGGCGACTTATGTTGGGGGAGGGGGTCAACACCTTGGCATTGGCTCGCAACGCACGAACTGGCGTGGACATGATTGATAGGTTCTATGCCAAGCCATTGAGTGGCGAGATGAATGTGGAAATGCTGCAATCTCGCAGACGCAAGCGGAGCATTTACGATGGCGATGTAGATATCTTCAAGGTTGACATCAGCGCTAGTTAAGTGGCGATGCTATCTTGCTCGCGTATGGGTGTTACGCTTTTGTAATTCGAATATTTTCAAGCGTTGGCATCATGGATAGTTACTATGGTCGTATGCTTCTGCGCAAATAAGAGCATCAGATTGCAGTAGCAAGAGCTGCTAATATTGAGTTGGTTTCGTGAATGGTTTTATCATGATGATCTGATGTCGCTTACAACTGCGAGAAATAATGTGCTATCCATGCAGCTTATTTTGAGGGCATGAAGAATATTGATCTACTGAAGATTTAAAGAGGGAAAAATGAATTTCTTGATTTATGGTAACGTTCCAGCTTGTATAACCTTGACGGTACTTCAGTTCTCTAAAATTGAAAATATTTTAAAAGATGTATTGTTTGAGGATGAACTTAATTTCGCTGATTTAATTTTTAAAGACTTTCATCCGTTTGAAATTGAGGATGCCAAATCTGTTTTAAAATCTCTTGAAATATTTTTGGGGGGTAATAAAGACTATTTACGATTTAAAAATAATCCGGAATTTGATTATCTTGATGCAATTATTAATAACACTCAAGACCATGATGTAGTCCTCCCTTTTGATGAGCTTGGCAAAATTAACTTAACATTTCAATCTAACATAAATTCAATAAATTTGATCTTGAGGATGGCTGAATTATATGCACTAGAAGAGCAGCAAAGAGAAATGGCAGAAATTGACGATTGGTTGCCGCCAGATAGCTTTCAGTTTGGAACTGAGGATGAGCAAGCTGTATGGGCGAGTTACTATAGAAAAAATAAAAACTAGAGTTGATTTTACTGACTTAATTTATAAAGCTTCGTTTTTAAGTTTGCGAAAATTAATGTATTCAATAGTAAAAATAATTGATCAGCACTCTGGGGATTGGCATCTGTCGCAAAAGCTCATATTGTTGCAATAAAGTGCATGGGTTCAAAGAACTAAAGCAACAATAAAGATCTTTGAAGACTAACAAACATTTAAGGTGGTTAAATGAAACTCGAATACAATTCTTCAGCTATTTTTAATTCGGCGATGTAAAAAATTAATAAATCTATATGAAAAAATCAACTTACTTTTGGAAAATTATTCCATTATTATTTTTTTGCAATTTGTCTTTTGCTCAAACTGTGGAAATTTTCCTGACTAACATTAAGACTGGTGAAAAAAAGACATATGAAATTGGAGGTAATATTATTTTGATTCCAGTAAATTACGTCAAGGGCTGGGATAAGTGTACAGCAAATGCAATTAAGAAATTTCAGTTTAATGGTGTTGATACCATTAGGGGTGAATTATACTGCACAACAGAAAAAAATATGACTATGAGTATATCCTGCGTTGCAGGTAAAAATAGTTTAGATGTCACTGTTGCTCACTTGTATGATGTTAAATTTAAGTTAATTGATAAGGATAGTATTGCCGCTACTGGTAGCGCAGAAATCACATTGACTTGTAAGAACTATTAAATTATTCTAAGGCTGAATTATTTAAATAAAGCAAGCTCTAGTCAAATAGTTTAAAGAAATCGCTGAACTCGCAACCAAGCAAAATTCACAATAGGTGGGTTGGCGAAAGTAATAGTAATTATGCTTCGCAAGTGTCAATCAATGGTGGTTAAGCGAAAAAGCAGCGTTACTTTGGTAACGCTGCTGTGACTTTCAAGCAGCCTTTAGCAAAGTAGTTGGTTTGGCTTGGGGAGCAGACTTTGCAAATTGCGTAAGACTCTTTGCAACAGCCTTGGCTGCGTCAGCATCCTTGATGCCATTTGCCCCCATCCATCGCAGTAGTACGTCCATGTTCAAGCCATGCAGTTTGCAGCGTTCGTAGAAGCTGCTTTGGTCGCTGCTGCACGCCACATCCAGCATGGTCAAGTACTCGCTCATGGTTTGGTTCTCAAGTGCACTGCTGGGATACATCACGCCCACAACTTCATGTGCTTTGGTCACATTGTTGAAGCGACAAAGCAAGTGCTGAAACTCCACGTCGCTCGCCTTGGGCAGCGTGTGGCTGACTGCTGACAAGTCCACATTGCCAATTGGTGGCTTTTGCGCAAGCTGACCACGCAGTTGCTGCTGCAGGCTTTTTTCTGCTGCCTTTATCTGCTGGGTGGTCTCTGCGCTGTTGACTGCCATGCGAACCTTGTCAATGCCACCTTTTAGCTTGATGAACTCCACCAAACCTTCAGACTTAACACCAGAAGCAATTGCCACTTCCAAAACACGGCTGTACACGTGTGATGTTTTGCGATTTGCTCTGGTCACCAATTTAACTACCAGTGCTGTTGTTTTGGTGTTGGCTTGGGTCTTAATGTTGTGCACACTAGAGAGGTTCTGGCGTATATGCTTGACCAGCTTGGCTTGATCTTGGCTGTCATTCACTTGCTCGTACAGCGCCATGATCGCAGCCAAGATGGCATAAAGTTCATCATTGGCAAGAGTCACAAATTTATCTACATAGCTGGAATGGCGTAATGAAAGCAGTTCAGCTTTGTCAACGATTATTTTTTGGATGGTTTCTTTTTTTGTTTTGGTTGCCATATGTGTTAGCCTTTGAGTATTAAAGATACAGATAAAAATATTTTGATGAATTTTAATTGTGCCAATCATTCAAAATTTGATCGATTATTTTTTTAATTTGCATACAATTTTCCTTTAGTTTTTCTACATCACCGCAAACTACATGAACGGCAATGTATGGGTAAGTTGAAAGGTGGCAAGTGTAATTTACATTGATCTGTTTTATTGCGCATGACAAGCTTTCAAATAATTTCGTCTGATTGTATTTTGATTTCTTTTCAAAACTATAAAAAGACAAAGTGTTGTCGCTTGCCAAATGCCGAGTTAAAATTGTTTTATTCATTTCTTTCTCCTTCAATCAATCTGCAACATTTTCAATTCCACCCATGCTTAATACCCAATCATAAAATTTTTGATAAATGTCTTTGTGTAGTTCTTTTAAATAATTTGAATTGGCATTTTTTATACTAGTTTCATATCGCACTACGCTAACATTCCAGTTCCTATTCTCAAGCCCAACATATACACGATCACCTTTGCGTCGATCATCAAAGAGATTTTTATTTAAATAATCCTCTAGTTCATCTGCAAGCTGCCCATCTACTCTCGTAATTTCAAAATGTAAAAAAATTTTAGTGTTCTCGAAGTCAATATTTGCGTTCATTTAGCTATCCTTTCAATCTTTAAAAAATCAAAGCAGTTATTTGCTTGGATGTATGTATTATCGTATTTTGTGATTTTTTGGTAAAACCAATTAGTTAGTAATTGAGTCTTTGTACATCAATAACTTGATTGCCGACTGATTGACGTGTACAACTAGCGCAAGGAGTTAAAAAGCAATGGCGCGATCAACTGGCAAAGAGGCAATTAGGCTGTGGTTTGAGTTTTTGAAACGAGCGCACCTTGCTGACGATGTCAAAGTCAACGCCAAGTACTACCAAGCTTGGGGAGATGTGGCTATCACCAAGTTTGATACTTGGTGGAAGCTCCACGCTGAACAACTGTTCCCAAACAGACGTGTGGAGGTCGCACAGCGTTACTTAAGTAACGCTGATGTCGTAAATGTCTGTATACCCATTAGCTTGACGCCTACCCAAGCAGCAGAACAGCTGCGTTACTTGCTAATTGATCACTACAAGAAGATTGGTCATAACCCCAAGCCACAGCGTGTGTATGAACTCACGCCTGGAGCAGAAATCAAAGTCAGCCCTTTACGTGCGTATCTGGCTACCTACGATGCCAACCAGCTATTGATGGCTGAGCTGAACCTAGAGCGAGTGCCAGCCAAGCTGCTGCTTGCTGAAGTGAGGCGTATATACATGGCGAGAAGCAACAAATGGAAGCACACAAAGCGCAAAGTAGAGGGTTTGCCAATGGCTTTGGCTGGTGACATTGTTTATGATGTAGACAACGATCAAGTGATCTCAACAGGCAGTGATGTGGGCGCAGAACGTGCTGTACGTCGCTACTTGGCAATTGCTTGCAATCTTGTTACAGCTGCTGGGGTTGGAGACTTTCCTGGTAGAGACTATTTTAAGCTGTAGTAACAATCCCGTTATTATGTGCTAGTGTTTTCAATTTTGCATTAGGAAATAAAAATGATTGAATACAAGATCTTATCGCTGGAAACATTTATGGATTTGCCTGAAATAAAGGCTTATAGTAATAAAAATACTTTTGATATTGGTGATAGCGACTTATCTAGATCAAAAGGAGTGGTTAATTTTTTGCAATTCATGTTTGATCACATGGGGCGTAATGGATGGGAATATTTAGGTATAACTAAAGCTCATTCTCAAAGAGTTGACCTGTATGTTAAAGGGCGTGGTGTAGGGTCATTCTTCAAGGGTGTTGTGAATGAACTTGGGTCTAAGTCTGGTTTGAACATTTCCAATGAAGGCATAATTGAGGCTTATATATTTGTGAAAAAATCGCAAAATTTAAATGTGATAGAACATGCGAATGCTCCCGCAGTTGTTGAGGAAAATAACAAACCTATCGAATTGCCAAAAGTAAAAAAGGATGAGGCATCCAACTATCCAGTTTCAAATGTCGAAGCCAATGCGCTAATCGCGAAATTGAAGAATTACGGTTATGATTTCGTGAGTTATATACCTGAGAAGCAAGTTTGGATTCTTAGTACTACTAACAAATATGGTGGACAGATGACCTTCGAAAATACACTGGATCAATTGAAGGGGTTGGTTAAAAATTTCGAATAAATTCTAAGTGGAATTTTAGTTTAAAAATTTATTGGCTATAAATCGCAAGATTGAAGCTAAATCAACTCCACAGCTGCCTTCATCACAGTTGGGTTGAGTTCAATGTAACGCTGTGTGGTGGCAATGCTCTTGTGTCCAGCAAGTGCCATCAACACACGCACTCCAACGCCCTTGTCTGCCAACTTGGTGATAAAAGTTCTGCGTCCACTATGCGATGTTGCGCCAGTCATGTGGGCATCTTTGTAGATTTTGTGAAACAGCTGGCAAAGTGTGTTGGCTGTGAAGCCTCGCTTGGGGTTTTTCTGCGTGGGGAACAAGGCACGTTGTGTGTCTGTCAGCGTGATTGCCAGCAAGTCCTTCAACCCAAAGCGTTGCTGCAAGTATTGCTCAAGCTCATCGCGCAGCTTTTTGGGCACTAGAACTGTGCGTGAGTTGTTGCCCTTTGTTTGGGCAGCGGACAGCGAAATCTCTTCCATAACAGTGCCATCTGCTGCCAGCACGTCGCAGATGCGTAGTGCAGCTACCTCGCCAACACGCATACCAGCCTGGTGTGTGCACAGCAGCATGGCGCGATTGCGAGCTGAGTGGGGCTGCGTGAGGCAGTAGTTCAAAACTTTGCGAAGTTCGCGTTCAGTAAGCACACGTGCTTGAGCCATTGGGGTTGCCTTGAAAGTTGTGTTTGAGTGCATAAAATTATGTTTTCTTTGTTTTGCTTGCGCGACCACTTTTTGAATGTGCAAAAAGTTGTTTAAAATCAATGAGATACGCGATAATCAAAGCATTTATGTATTTCCTTTTGTTTTGGGTGGGTGTGACTGCAGCTAGATGAACAGCAAGCCCTACAAGCTGCTTTTGGCGCTGTCAGCTGCCCACTTCTAGCTTGCAAGTATTTAGCAGCTTGTAGGGCTTGCTAGCTTGTTTTTAGATGGTTGTATACATAAAATAGGAGCACGATTTTGGAGACAACATGCGTTTGCTTGCATCAATAATCATTGCTTTCTTTTTGACTGGCTGTGCTACAGAAATTAGACAGAGCCCTTATGGAAACAATTTTTTTGAAATTCGACAGCACTTTTCGAATGGTTCAGAATTTGATGCAAACTCGATGGCACAAACCAGATGCATGTTGCAAAATTCAACGCCTAAATTAGTTAATATTGAAAGAGGTGGGTTGCTATCTGGTAGCAGAGGTGGTGAATTTCATTTATATACATATCAATGTATTTCAAATCAATCAATCGCAGTTGATAGGCAAACACATGATGCCAATTCATGTGCTAACTGGGGATTTGCAAGAGGAACAGAAGGATTTGCGAATTGTATGATGCGCATGTATGAAGTTAGAATTGCTGTTGATAATGCTGCATCAACCAATAGAGAAATTCGGAATATGACGGAACAACAAAGAAGAGCTGCAGAACGAGAGCAGGCATATAAATTACTCGATCTAAATATCCAAATGCAGCAGCAATCTCGTCCTCAAACAATTACTCCTTTTAATTGTTTTAAAACTGGCACCTTTGTAAGCTGTCAGTAAATTATTAAAATATTGGTATAGATTGAGTGTGTTAAACTGCATAAAGAATAAAATATGGAATGAATAAACAATTTCTAATAAAGGTTAAGAAATGAAGATTAATGCCAAACGGAAAAATGTCATTGTTGGATGTTTAATTTTATTTTTGATTTCCGCTGTTTATGTCCCTACGGAACTGAAAGATAGTGATCAATTAACCTTATTTTTGGGATATAAATTTATTTGGAATATTTTTGGTGATATTGCAATAAAAACTTTGCTTATTGAGTGGGTTGCAATTGGTGTGATTTTCTCTGCATTATTTGCGATTAATGGCGATGGTGATTGAATTTCGCTAAATTTAGGAAAAGTAATGTTGTTGAAAGCACTTCAATCCCATTGCTTACTAACCAAAATTCTCCACTTCACGCAGCTAGCAAACGATTTTCTGCAGCAGATGCTAGATTGAATGAATGAGGGGATAGTGCAGCTAACAATGTCCAATGCGTCATTGTCTGTGTATCCAATTGTTGAACATTACATAGCCAACTGCGTTGGCTTGCGTCTCGCTTGCAGCTCGTCGCATTTTGTCTTTGTGATGTAGGTTGAATTGTTGAACAGTTAGTAGGGGTTGGCTTTGGAGCAAGCGATGGCTATGCCCAAGTCTTTAAACTGGGACATTTCCATCGCCTTGCGTGTCTGGCTCAGTATGCTGACACGACTGCAAATAGGTTCTACGAGAGACTGTCGTATTAAAACTCTCAACCCACTTCAGCATTGACTTGCTTGGTGGTAAACCCAATGGCACCAACTCATATGCGCACAACCTTTGCAGCAGTTGTGTGCGAGTGCAGAGGCATTAGCCACGATATTCCACTCTGCGTTTTTGCACTGGTTTAGCGAGGTTGCTTATCCTCGTTTGTGATTTACATGAATGATTTTTGCTGCTTGAAAAGTTGTCTGCGTAATTTGCTGCCTATGTTCAACACTTGAAGGATTTGATGCTGCGTGATGTGCTTGCGTTGTTGTACATGTGCAAAGTCCTCACAGAACGCCAGCAACAAAGCAGCATGCTGCGCAGTAATCAAGTGTGGATAGCTGCGCAGAATGTTTTTTGCTGTGATTTGTGCACGAAGCAAGTCTATGCTGCTGCTGTCAAACACAGCTTCTGTGATGCTGTGTTTGCCAAGCCAAGCCTGCGTGTTCTTGTGTGATTGTGATTTGCTCATGCATTTATTTATGCAGAACCAAAGCTAATCAATAAAAACCAAAGCTTTTCTTGGTGAAAGCAGTGTGATTTTGGTCGCGCTCAATGATTTTAGAAAATAAAGTTGCTGCACTCGTTCAACACACAAGGAGCAGAAAATGAGTGCATTGAATACATTGAAATTGGTCAACACCAAACGTCCACAAAGTGCGTCACCAATCGTGTTGCGTCGCAACAAGCTCAGCAATCAATTGCATGAGCAAATTGAGTTGGCAAGATGCCATGCAGATGGCAAGACATACGCTCCCACTCGTGTGCGCAACATCAAGGACAAACACACTGGCGAACGCAAGCTTGTGGAGGCTGTTAAGCGTGTGAAGCAGTGGTGGTTTGTTGCAGACACTGGACGTGTGTGTTTGCAAGTGCGCTATGGCACGCGAGTGCTGGAGCTGTCAAAGGGCAAGAACAGTATTGACGTGGGCACAGTGGCTGAGTTGCTGTCTGTGCTGGAAACAGTAAAAAAATGCGTAGAAGCTGGCGAGCTAGATGCTCAAATTGATGCAGCAAGTGCTGCTGTGCGCGAGCGCTTTGTTAAATAACTTCTCGCTAAGTTAGCGAGAGATACAAATGGAACCTTGCGAGCTGTAACCACTTGGGCAGCTATTACCTCCAACATATGCATAGCAAGCACTTGAGCTTGCTATGCACATGCGTCCTTGTTGGCTGTAATTGCTTGGGCAACTTTGTCCACTTGGTGCAATGAATACATAGTTAGCTGAACTTGATGATGGAGAACATGTAGATCCAGATTGGCTGTAATTACTTGGGCAGCCTTGACCACTTGGTGCAACGAAGGGTTGCGCACGTGGTGCTGGATTTGAACATGTTGCATAGACATTTGACACAAGCAACAGACCAAGTGCAATTGCAGAAATTAGTTTGTTCATATTTGTAAGCCTTGCAGATGATCTGAAGAATTTATAAAAATTATCTTACATGTTCAGTTTTTCGTATACCTAGACTAAGCGCTTAAATAGTTATATGAAAATAAATGAAATAACCAACGCTGAGAGCGTGTTGGCACTATGGAAGCTCGTGAGTGACAACATGTGGCAAGCCATCAACACACAAGCTGAGCAAGAAGCAAGAGAAAAAGCTGAGAAAGCAGCTGCTGCCAAGTCCAAGCGATCTAAACGTGGAGGAGGGCGAAAGTCTGTGTCCAAATCTGCTGGTCCAGTTGCCACGCCATTACCCAGCACTGCTAAGCCAGCGCCAACCAAGACAATTAACGCCCAAGCTGCTGATGCAGCTGTCACACAGTCAAGCAAACCAGTGCAACAAGTGCAAGCACCTCAAGCTCAAGGACCACTGCCACCCACTGGTGCAGTCCAAGCTGTTAAGCCACTAGCAACTCAGTCAGCCTTGTCAGCCCAAATACCAACAAATGTTGCGTTGCCAAAGACCCCAACTACAGCAACGCTACCAGCTCAAAAAACAGTTCCCAAACTCAGTGCTAGGCATGGTGGATTGGTGGCTGACGCGACTCCAAAATAATTGGTTTTTACCCACGTTTATGCGTACTACTTTACCGTACTACTCTTGCATAAATGGGCTGTAAACCGCATAAAAACTGGGTTAATTTAAAAGTCAGGAGTCTTCACACTGCAGGGGTCACAAGTTCGAAACTTGTACTGCCCACCAAAAATACCCAGTGAAATCAAGCGCTTAGAGGAAACTCTAGGCGCTTTTTCTTATGTTTAAAGTAGTATGGTCCGGGTTTACTACTTCTCATAGATTTTTCGATGTCTTTTCATAGATTTCGGAACAGTCAAACAAGCCCAATTCAATGTCCACACGATGAAGCGCGTATGGCTTCGGTGGGTGAGTGCGTTTCGACCCTGCGCCAACACGGCTAGCACTTCGCTCAGATTCAAAAAACGCTACGTTTGTTTTGATTGAGGTCCAGCTAGTCAGCTCAGCGAGTCCAGGAAAAAACGCGCTGTAGGGCTTTTTTGATGCCCGCACGAGTGCCGTTCAAAAAGGAGCTCTGCCTTACGCAATTATTTTGGTATTAAAGTATTTTTTATAAATTTATTTAAGTTAATTAATTGAAAATAATATAAGTTTTTGCAGTATAAGCGTCCTTGTCAATCCGAGTAGCATGCTCTATGCTTTGTTGTGTATCAACTTAACTACGCATATCTTTTCAGCTTGATCAGGCTATGTCTGCGTTGCATTAAGCAATTTTTTCGTTAAAAGTCCAATTTGGAGTTCGTCTGATCAATATTTTAAATCAGACTAAAATAGAATAAGAGGTTACCAAATGGCCAAGTTAACTAAACTACAAATAAATTTCATCCAAAAAATGGAGCTAAATATCCACGACTTATTTGATGCTTCTGGGCTTAGGGCTCGCGACTGGAAAATGCAGATGAAGGAATTGGGGAAATTGGTTGCATTTGGAGTTACGCCATGTTCAAGTTATGGCCATACGCTTAGAACACGAGCAGGACATTGTTTGCAATGCAATACTGCGAATCTATCTTATTTGAAAAGAATGTCTGAAGCAGCGGATGTTTATGTTTGTTGGTCGGAGGCTTCAAAGATGGCAAAGATAGGTCTTTCGAAAGACTCTTACAAACGTCTTGAAAGTTTAAATTATTTTAAATATGGCGGTGTAAATGATTGGGAATTAAAATTAATTTACGAATGTGATAATGCTGGAGAAATTGAAAATAGGGCTCATAGAATTCTTTCGGCTTATTCAAAAATGGGCGTGACTTACATGAATGTTGGCGTTGAGCGGTGTTGCTCCGAAATATTTAAATGTACATTAGAACAAGCAACGGAGGCGTTAGAAGAGGCGGTTAAATCAATTTAAAATATCGTAAGGCAAGTCAATTAAGTCGCAAAGATAATTTCATAAAAATTTTTCAATTTTTTAATAAAATAAATATGCAGAAAAAATGTGGATGTTGTCTTCGTGACCCGTTTGGAGTACCAAGAGAAAACTGTAATTTTTGTTACGGTGCCGGGTATATCGATGTTGAAATATTTGATGAAAATAATTTGGCTGAAAAGAGAGGGGTTTTCCTTAAAAATAAAGCAAAAGAGAATGAGATATCACGATTAAGATTTCTTGCGCTTTCAGAGAAAAATAAAAAGAATGAACTTAATAGGGCTGATGCCCTGCGAAAGCAAAAAGCTATTGAACAAGATAAATTAATTGAAGAGAAAAAGAAGGCAGAATTTGCCAGAAAGCAATATTTAATTGATCGCGAATATTTTGAGCCAAGTCCTACAATAAATTCAGAGAAATATTTTCTTGTAAAAAATTTATATCAAGGAAGACTTTATAAGTGTGTTGGTTGTTTGTATGAGTTAAATTTAGATCCGAACTTGGCATGCGGCAATTGTGGATTGGCGTCTGGTTTTGAAGGTCCAATTTAAATATTTTTAAATTTATATCTAATTTAAAAATCTTAAGTATTATTCCCAAGGCCGAGGCCGCCGTTTGCTCTGCAGCTCACCCACGTTCATTTCACCTTGCAGTGGTGCTGCATAGAAGCGGTCAATCATTTCTGGGCTCGTCCTGGCATTGCGTGCCAGGGTCAAGGTGTCCACAGTGCGGCCAAACATCAATCGGAACATGATGCTGCTGTGGCGCAGGCTGTACAAAGTACGGGTTTCGCCAGCAGTACTCAGCTTCAACCCTGTGACTTCCAGCACGATTTCAAACTGCCTTGCCAGCAGCTTCATGGCGTTGTCGCGTGATGCCGCTTCGGGCATGAATACATAGTCCTCGGGGTGGATGCCTCGACCCAACTCAAGCACCTGTCGACACCTGATGCGTTCGTACACTTTCACAGCCCATGGCATGGTGGTGATGGGAAACGTGTGCCCCTTGCTGGGTGGCAAGCTGAGCCTCAGGTATGTCCATTCCCTTCGAATGATCTCCACATGCTTGTGCTGCATGTTGCGGATGTCAGTAGGGCGGATGTAGCTGTTGACCATGAACACGATCAGGTCTGCCAAGTCCTTGGTCATTTCGATACGCTTGATCAAACGGTCTGCAGGTCCTAACTTGCCACCTGGCTCGCAAAAGTAGGAACCCTTGGTCTCCTCTGAATGTGCGCGCCACTCGACTTTCTTACCAGCCAGCTTTTTGGCCACCTTGGTAATTTCTTTGTACTCGCCCACATTGAACCAGCCGCGAGGCTTGTCCTCAATGCCCACCTTTGGAAACTCAGGGATGTGTTGGATAAAACTGTGCCTGGCCGCGTGTTGCAAAACTTTGCGCGTGAGACCCATGTAGGCACCAAGCGTGCTCACACTCAACTTGGGCACTTGGTTGGACAGCTTCTGCAAAAAATCATCCAGCATCTTGTAGTTGATGCTGAGCACATCCGTTTGTCCAAAAAAAGGCAGGATGTGTTTGTCATAGCGCAGCTGCATGTTGTCATAGCTGATCTTGGATAGCTGGCTGCGATTGAGCTTGGCTAATTCACTGTCCATCAGCATCTTGGTGGCTTTGGCAAAAGTCACAACTTCTGCGGTGTTGACCTCAATGGGCAAGCCTTCAAAATTGCCACCCCTTATGCGGATGGTGATGTCGTCATAAAACCGCTTGGCTGCTTCTAGTGCGTCACGCTTGATTTCGGTCTTGGTGGTGCGTTTGAAGATGTGGCTCTCGGCGTAATACCTGACCCACCAATAGCTAGAAGCCGGAATCTTGAAGATCACCAGCTTGCGCGGGTAGCCGGGAATTCGCGTGATGGTTTCCTTGATGGGCACAGACCTGTGCCGTTCGTGTGAGTCTGGTTCAATGGCGCGTGGCATGGCAATTTCTTTGCTGTATTCATAAAGTTTGTTTTCTGAGCAGCTGGCCAGTCAACCTGATCGTTGCTTGGATTGGGTTGATCTGTGGCTTTTAGACGATCACTCGCTGTGTGGACCGCCCTGCAACTTTGACAACTGTTTGCAGGGCTTTGATCACACGGTTTCAGCTTCATCCTGAGATTCGTCAGATGAATAAGTCAACTTAGGAGAACCTACCCTCCAGCGGTAGGTTTCATACCAATCTTTGAGTTCAGTGGTTGCTTTCAAATACTCTGCGTCACCATAGCCTTGCAAAATACTTTGCAAATTCGGTATGTTCGGTTCCAAGATTGTGGTGTCCGAAATTCCAACTTTGATGGCCCTTTCTTTGTTTCGTTCTAAAGTCGACCACATGTTTTCCACATCGCTTTTCATCGAGCAGACGCTGCTGTAAGCGCCCATCAATCGCTCTAATTCCTCCATGCAAGCATCCGTGAGGTTGAAGCCGTCAACAACCTGCGCCGAATACTTGAGAGTCATGAACAAGTTTGAGTGCACTTGTGCGATGGTGATCAAATAGTCAGAACTGCTGTAACGCTTCCAGTCATGTTCTTCACCTCTGATCTCGCTCAAGATGTTTAGTAGCCTTTCCAGGTTGTGCGTTGATGAATAGTTGCGTCCACCGCTCTTGTAATACCGCCCATCTGGAATATGAAGAAGCTTTTTTAAGTCCTTCAATTTAGGAAGTTCAGAGTCAAAGTGGGCTCTCATCAAGATCACAGTTGCTTTGCCGTGGGGTCCTAAAAAATCGCTCATTGGGTTCTCCTTATGGTTTCGGTAGATCCCCAGCCGCATTGGGTCTGGGGATCTCGTATGAAGTTAAAACATGGCTTCTTTGATCGTGACGCCAGCGATGGCGACTTCTATCGGTGCGTTGATCATGGCTTCAGGTTGGACAGCCGAATTCAGCACAGGCAGTCCCGCAGGCTGATAGCCCTTGTCACCAGGTTGCATTCCCCAGCCAGAAGTGATGCCCAGTTTTTCACGCAAGACATCCAGGTTGTTTTGTGTTGTCGCCAGATCGTCGGAAACACTGGCTTCCGCCACCATGTTCAAAATCTTTGTTTCCATGGCTTCGTTAAATTTGATGAAACGCACAACACGTCGCTCTTGGCCCACGGGATTTACGCAGACGGCAAATTCAAAGGTACCTTCCTTCTTTCCATCCTCAACCGTGTTCAACACAAATCTGTCATCCACCTGAACCACGGTATTCGCAGCTTTTGCGTTGGCCAACAGGATCTTGCGGAGCATCTGTGTCTTGGCCTCTTTGTGAGTTTTCACCGCCTTGGCTGCCTCAGCGTCTTCCTTTGTTGCGGTGATTTTGGCGATACCACCGCGCTCTTTGATGTAGTTGGGTAGCTCTTGCGCTGCCAAGTTTTCGTCGTGCGCCACCTGCAAAACTTTTGAGTAGGTGTAGGCTGTTTGACGATCTGTGGGCAAGATGAAGCGCAGCACAGTGGTGAGCCATGGGGTGTTGGCCTGTGTCTTGACATCATGTTCACTTTCCAGGCGATCGCGCATGCGTTGAAGGATGTGATCTTTCAAAACGGATTCATTGATCTGTAGTGCATAGCTGTAGATGGCTCCCAGCAGTGCATAGAGCTCTTTGGTGCCCCTTACCACGTATGTCTCTACGTACTGGTCATTCATCTTGGCCAGGTTTTGCGCCTGTCCCAGAATCATGTCCACTTGAACTTCGTTGGCACTTTTGTCACTGGGTCGGCGCTTGTCTGAGCCGCCCAATGTGCGGTTCATCAATAGACCAAATGAAAATTCATCCACTACCGGCGCTGTCACAGTAGGTCCAACGGCAACTCCATTGACCGTGAGTGGGGCGCTATTTGCTGTTTCCAAGTTCATTTCAAACTCCTGTTAAATTTGATAACCATGTGTTCCGTCGACCAGAATTGGTGCGACAAGCTGAGGGTAGATTTCTGGCGGCGGAGTTAGTTCCTTTTTTCGATGGGGTCGAAAAAATGAAGTTGGAAACTCAAATATCTGCTAACAGCGGATGGCCGTTAGTTGAGTCAATTGCTTCTGGCGATATGACCGCCAAGGGAAGTGAGCCATTCATTTATGGCGGTTACTTGGAAGTCTGGTTTCGTTGTCTGAAACTGTCCAAGCAGTACATCCACAACTGCCGAACTGGACTCTTCGGTTCGCAGGGGGCTGCAAATACCTTTAAGCTCTTCGGTTGCCTTGAACACTTCACATTGCGCGAGTGGTGGCATGAGCGAGGCTGCGAAAACTTTGGCCGCAGCATGGCCACATTCAAAGTCCGCTTAGTTGTGGCTCAGCGAAAAAAGGCCAGTTGTCGGATAACGTTAGACGCCGATGATGAAACACCTACCGAACTGGTGTGCGATGAGGTCAGTTTTTTGTTGCAGCAGATGAGACTGCTTCAAGGGCAAAGCGGTATGCTTTCTTCAGCACCCAAGGCTTGGTCAATTTACAAAAGCCGCATCACACCCGAAGCCATCAAGCTATACCTGGATGTCCTGGAGGCGCATGATGCGATAAAGCACAGCGCTCCAAGGACTAAATTGTGGCGAATCGGTGAACAGATGCGTCTCAATCCCAAGGCCATGACTAGATCAGGCGATACGCCCAATGAGCAAACTGCCAAGCACATCACCATGGGTCAAACAGTCAGTGAGATGGTCCGGAAAGGGCAGGGCTTGGTTGCAAACGCTTGTGAGGGAGTTTTTCCGAGGTATTGAAAGGAGTTATTGTGAAAACGCACCTTCTTGTGCGTTTTTTCAGGGCTGCACCAACTCAGGCACGCCATCACCCGCAGCCCACACAAAGGCATGTTGCCCATAATGCCGGGCCAGTGACTTGGCCGCTCCCAAGTCCAGGCCCAGCACCAACACGCTGACCTCACCCGGCCAATTGTTGCTGGGGTGCTTGCCGATACCGTCGATGCAGATCAATCCGCACTTTTTGATGTTGGTTTTCAGCTCGTCCTGGCGGGCTTGGTTTTCTTTGGCGGGCAGTTTTTGACTGAACGGGTTCCAGGCGGTGATGAAGGCCGCGCTCAGGGCGTTATTCTGTGCCATTAGGTTTTTGAGTTCCGGGCAGGGCTGGCCGATGTGCATCACCAAAGGGGCTTCGTTGTGCAAGATGTAGTGAGTATCAAAGAAGGCTTGCATCAGTTCTGGGGGTAGGGTGTTCATAGGCTGGTGTTCGCTTCTTGGTAGAGAGCACTGATCACAGCTTGGATGTCTTTAGGCAAATAGCCCCAAGATTCGGCAGCCACGGTGTCTGGTATCCCGTGGAGGGCTTCTGCTATGCCGCCCGCAATCGCAGCGATGGTGTCACTGTCGCCGCCCAAGGACACAGCATTGCGAATGGCGTCTTCAAAGCTGGTCGAGTGCAGGGCGCAGCTGATGGCTTGTGGCACAGAGTCGATAGCTTTTTCTGTGCGCTTGTACGTGGGGCGAATGTCGTCGGGCGTCAGGTGCAGCGGGTAGCCGTAGCGC
>JACCDK011411432.1_pt1 | contig 17501 bp, 24 predicted proteins | sample 7445871 | NCBI WGS metagenome assembly JACCDK01 (sample SAMN15323436, study PRJNA562643) | freshwater metagenome | isolation source: river surface water | place: USA:Blue River Watershed | collected 2017-08-15
CAGCACCCATGCTTCAGCTCAATTCGCTCCACCCACAGAAGCCTCTTCCAGGGATGCCGCGGGTGTGTGGCGGACATCGATCCCGTTGACCACGTAAATGGTCCCTTCGGCCAAGTTCTTCGCATGGTCGCCCACCCGCTCAATGGCCTTGGCCACAAACACGAGGTCGATGCAACTGGAGATCGTACGCGGATCTTCCATCATGAAGGTGATCAACTTGCGCATGAGGCCTTCGAACTCCTGGTCGATCTGGTCGTCCTGTTTAAGCACCTCCAGCGCTCGGGCGACGTCCAATCGGGCAAAGGCATCCAAGGCCTTGCGCAGTTGCGCAATCGGCAAGTCTGCCTCATACGCCAGATCCCCGATGGGTAGCCTGCTGGAAATGCCAGAGTCGATCAAGCGCTTGACCGTGCGCGCAATGCGGGCCGCCTCATCGCCGACTCGCTCGAGGTTGGCGATCATCTTGCTGATGGCCACCAAGAGGCGCAAGTCTCTGGCCGTGGGTTGCCGGCGCGCGATGATGGTTGACAGCTCGGAGTCAATTTCCATCTCGAGCTGGTTGACCTTGGTTTCGGTCTCCAACACGCGCTCAGCGGTCTCAGCGCTCAATTTGGTCAAGGCATAGACGGCTTGGGCCACCTGCGACTCAGCCAGACCGCCCATGTGCATCACCTGGTTGGAAATCGCGCTGAGCTCAGCGTCGTACTGCGTGGAAAGGTGCTTGTCGCTCATCGTCGTCTTCCTGGATCAGATCACGGTCGTGGGGAGGTGCGGAGGCTGCGGTCGGCCTGAAGGCCTCAACCGAAGCGCCCGGTGATGTAGTCCTCGGTGTCCTTTTTCTTGGGCTTGGTGAAGACCTCGCGTGTGGGGCCGAACTCCACCAGGTCGCCCAGGTACATGTAGGCCGTGTAGTCCGAGCAGCGCGCGGCCTGCTGCATGTTGTGCGTCACGATCACCACCGTGTAGTCGTGCTTGAGTTCGCCAATGAGCTCTTCAATCTTGCCGGTGGAAATCGGGTCCAGCGCCGAGCAAGGCTCGTCCAGCAGCAACACCTCGGGCTTGATGGCGATGCCGCGGGCAATGCACAGGCGCTGCTGCTGACCGCCGGACAGGCCCGAGCCGCTTTGCTGCAGCTTGTCCTTCACCTCGTTCCACAGCGCGGCCTTTTTAAGCGCCCACTCCACGCGTTCGTCCATCGCATCGCGCGAGAGCGTCTCGAACAGCTTCACGCCGAAGGCGATGTTGTCGTAGATGCTCATGGGGAAGGGCGTGGGCTTTTGAAAGACCATACCGATCTTGGCGCGGATGAGGCTCACATCGAGCTTCTTGTCCAGGATGTTGGCACCGTCCAGCAGGATCTGCCCCTCAGCGCGCTGCTCGGGGTAGAGCTCGAACATGCGGTTGAAGGTGCGCAGCAGCGTGCTCTTGCCGCAGCCCGAAGGGCCGATGAAGGCCGTGACCTTGTTCTCCGGCAGGGCCAGGTTGATGCCCTTCAAGGCATGAAAGCCCCCGTAGTAGAAGTTCAGGTTCTGAACCGCAAGCTTGGCCTTCTCATGGGCAGGCAGATCGATCATGGCACTCATGCTTTAGTTCTTGCTGCGCAACAGGGTGCGCGCGATGATGTTCAGGGCCAGCACGCCCATGGTGATGATGAACACGCCCGCCCAAGCCAGCTTCTGCCAGTTCTCATAGGGGCTCATGGCGAACTTGAAGATCGTCACCGGCAGGCTGGCCATGGGCTCGCCCAGGTTGCTGGTCCAGAACTGGTTCGACAGCGCGGTGAACAGCAGCGGTGCGGTCTCGCCCGCAATGCGCGCCACGGCCAGCAGCACGCCGGTGATCACACCCGCACGGGCCGCCTTGAGCGTGATGGCGCTGATCACCTTCCACTTGGGCGTGCCCAGGGCGTAGGCAGCCTCGCGCAGGGCGTTGGGGATCAGCGACAGCATGTTCTCGGTGGTGCGGATCACCACCGGAATCACGATCAGGGCCAAGGCCAGGATGCCCGCAAACCCCGAGAAGCTCTTCACCCGGGCCACCACCACCGCGTAAATGAACAGGCCGATCACGATCGAAGGCGCTGACAACAGGATGTCGTTGATGAACTGCGTGATGCGGCCCAGCCAGGTGGTCTTGCCGTACTCGGCCAGGTACACCCCGGCCATCACGCCGATGGGCGTGCCCAACAGCGTGGCCAAGGACACCATGGTCAGCGAGCCGAAGATGGCGTTGGCCAGGCCTCCGGTCTCCGCCATGGGCGGCGGCGTCATCTCGGTGAACACCGCCAGGCTCAGGCCGCCCAGGCCCAGGCGCACGGTCTCGATCAGAATCCAGATGAGCCAAAACACGCCAAAGGCCATGGCCGCCAGCGACAGCGCCAGGGCCACCTGGTTGACCCACTTGCGGCGGCGGTGGTGCCGCAGCCGAGAGTGGTCAAAGGCCATCCGCTCAGGGTTGGACAGGCTCATGACCGCGCTCCTTCGGCACGCCGCATCTGCGCCAACAAGAGCTTGGACAGGGTCAGCACCACAAAGGTGATGAAAAACAGCACCAGCCCCAGGTAGATCAGAGACGCCTGGTGCAGGCCCTCTGCGGCCTCGGCAAATTCGTTGGCCAGGGCCGAGGTGATCGAGTTGGCCGCCTCAAACAGGGACAGCGAGTCCAACTGGTTCATGTTGCCGATCACAAACGTCACGGCCATCGTCTCGCCCAGCGCACGGCCCAGGCCCAACATGATGCCGCCCACCACACCGGCCTTGGTGTAGGGCAGCACGATCTTGTAGACCACCTCCCAGGTGGTGGAGCCCAGCCCATAGGCCGACTCCTTGAGCATGGGCGGCGTCACCTCGAACACGTCGCGCATCACCGAGGCAATGAAGGGGATGATCATGATGGCCAAGATGATGCCGGCCGACAGAATGCCGATGCCCACCGGCGGGCCCGCCACCAGCGCACCGAGCACCGGAACGCCTGTGAAGGCCGCTTGCAGCGGCTGCTGCACATAGGTGGCCAACACGGGACCAAACACCAGCAAACCCCACATGCCATACACGATGGACGGTACGGCCGCCAGCAGCTCGATGGCAATGCCCAAGGGACGCTTGAGCCAGCCCGGGGACAGCTCGGTCAGAAACAGGGCAATGCCAAAGGACACCGGCACCGCGATCACCAAGGCAATCAGCGAGGTGGCCAGCGTGCCATAGATCATCACCAGACCGCCGTATTGGTTGTTGACGGGGTCCCAAACGGCCGAGGTCAAGAAGCCCAGGCCAAACGCCTCAATGGCCGGCCCGGCGCCCACCACCAGCGAGCCCAAGATACCCGCCATCAGGGCCAAGGTCAGCGCTGCAGCAGCCGTGGCCGCCGCAGCGAAGAGACGGTCTCCCCAACCCTTCATCATCACTTGATGCCGGTCCAGGACTTGCGGACCAAGGCCTTCACCGGGTCGGGCAAGGGCACGTACTCAAGCTCGGTGGCCATGGCATCACCCTTGTCGAAGGCCCAACCGAAAAACTTCAGAGCCGCAGCCGATTGGGCGGGCTTGGCCGACTGGGCGTGCATCAGGATGAAGGTTGCACCGGTGATGGGCCAGCTGTCCTTGCCCGGTTGCTGGGTCAAGACCTGGTTGAAGGTCTTGGCCCATTGGGCATTGGCGGCGGCGGCCTTGAAGGTCAGGTCGTCCGGCGCCACGAACACGCCATCCTTGTTCTGCAGCAGCACATGCGACATGCGGTTCTGCTTCGCATAGGCGTACTCCACATAGCCGATCGAATTGGGCAGACGCTGCACAAAGGCGGCCACGCCTTCATTGCCCTTGCCGCCCGCACCGGTGGGCCAGTTCACCGCCGTGCCTTCGCCCACCTTGGCTTTCCAGTCGGCGCTCACCTGTGAAAGGTAGTGGGTGAACAGGAAACTGGTGCCCGATCCATCGGCGCGCCGCACCGGGGCAATCGTGCTGTCGGGCAGGTTGACCCCGGGGTTGAGCGCCGTGATCGCCGCATCGTTCCACTTGGTGACCTTGCCAAGGTAAATGTCGGCCAGCACCGAACCGGTCAGTTTGATTTGGCCCGGAGCGATGCCCTTGATGTTCACCACCGGAACCACACCACCGATGACCATGGGGAACTGGACCAGACCATCGGCCTTGAGCTCCTCGTCCTTCAGGGGCATGTCGGTTGCACCAAAGTCGACCGTCTTGCCCTTGATCTGCTTGATGCCAGCGCCGGAGCCCACCGATTGGTAGTTCACACGGGCACCCGATGCTTTGTGAAACGCATCGGCCCATTTCGCGTAAACCGGTGCTGGGAACGACGCGCCGGCACCGGTGACGTCCTGGGCGCAGGCCAGGCCGGACAGCAAGGGGAACACAACAGCCGCGGCCAGGGCGGTCCGCGACCAAGTTTTCAGGAAGGACATCTGACGGAACCTGTGGGATCGTGGAAAGAGAGCGCCACACTCTACGGGCGGTGTGTGACGGTTTCGTGACAAGTCACGTCAGCAGTGTGTCACACCCCGTCCCTGGCGCCCCTTGGCGTCGACCTCGACCCCGTGGGTTTGCCGATCAACTTCAAAGTAAGCAAGCGCCTACTTGTCATTTCAACGGCCCACAATCTCCAACAACTCCACCTTGAAACGCAAGGGGGTGTTGGGTGGGATCTTGCCCCCACCGGCACCGCGCTCACCGTAGGCCGTGGCGGCCGGGCAGTTCAGCGTGGCCGCGCCGCCCACCGGAATCTGCTGCACACCCTGGGTCCAGCAAGGAATCACGCGGTTGAGGGGGAAGGTGGCCGGCTGTTTGCGCTCGTAGGACGAGTCAAACACCCGGCCGTCCTCAAAAGTGCCCTCGTAGTGGACCCTCACGGAGTCGGTGGCTGCCGGGTAGGACAAGGGCGCGCGGCCCGCTCGGGTGAGGGTCACCTCCACGCCGTTGGGCAAGGTTCGGGCAACGCCGACCTTCACCGGCTCTGGGGCTGGCGCCGTGGCTGGGGCCTGGGTTTGGGCCTGCGCGGGTGCAGGCTGCGGCGCCAAAGCCACCAGGGCTGCCAAGGGCACCAGCAGCCAGCCTGCCGGTGCGGCCCATGAATGCCCCGCCCGTACGGGCTGAGCCGCGTGCAGGCTGGAGCGGGGGTATCGGGTGATGTTCACAAGAAGGGTCCTTTCTCAAAGTCCATGCGCCAACAGTTCGGCCAGCCGGGTGCAAACCCACTGCACCTCCTCGGGTGCCAAACCCACACTGGGGTGCTGCAGCCCCTGAGCCAGCTTGGGGGTTACCGCTTCTGCCGTCACACCCAACTCGGCCACCAAGGCACGGGCCTGGGGGGCCAAGCCCTGTGCGAGGTCCTCACAGCACTCATAGCGCGACAGGATGTGGTGCCACGGCTCGGTCAAGCGGCGACCCGCGCCGGCTTGGAACAGCGCCAGAAAGGAGTCGGGCACCACGATCTGCGATTCGCTCATGGGGTGATTGTGGGGCCTGAGGCACCACCGGCTGCGCCATACTGTGACAGGCTCAGCCCGGGGAGGGCACCACCACGGGTGCCCCCTCACGTGGGCCTTGCGTACCCCGACCACACCATGTATCCGGCCTTCTTCCAGCCTGACCCAGCCCACCCGGGGCGTTTTGTGCCCACCGAGGCCACGGTCGGCCCGTGGTCGGCCCAAACCCAACACGGTGGCCCACCGATCGCGCTGTTGAGTCAAGCGCTGGCGGACCACCCCAGCGCGGTGCCCATGGAGCTGGGCCGTGTGACGGTTGAATTCATGGGGCCGGTGCCCCTGGACACCTGCGACATTCAGGTGCAGGTGCTTCGGCCCGGCAAACGGGTCCAGCTGCTCCAGGCCCAATACAGCGTTCAGGGCAAGCCGGTGCTGACCGCCCAGGCCTGGCGCCTGGCGCGCGAGCCGGGCATTTGCCCGGCCGTGCCCGACACCTTTGCCGTGCCCTCGATCCCTGGCGAGGAATGCCAGCGCTTCTTTCCCGGAACGGATGGCTTTCCCTACGGACGCTCCCTGGAGTGGCGCTTTGTCGAAGGGGGCTTTGACAGCCTGGGGCCGGCCACCGTGTGGGCCCGTCTGCGCATTCCCCTGGTGCTGGGTCAAGCCACCAGTGGATTGGCCGGCATGCTGACGATGCTGGACTCCGCCAACGGCATCAGCGCCGAGCTCGACTTCCAGCGCTGGAGCTTCGTTCCCGTGGATCAGACCGTGAACCTGCACCGCATGCCCACAGGCCCCTGGTTCGGCATGGCCGCGCGCACCGTCATCAACGATGGCGGTATCGGCACCACCAGCACCGTGATGTTCGACCAACACGGTGCGATAGGACAGAGCCTGCACACCCTCTTTGTTCGTCCCAAGCCGGGCATCTGAACGGTGCCGTCCTCAACCCCAAGCCCAGGAGATTCCCCCATGACCCGCAGTGCCACCGCCACGCCACGCTTTGCCGCCCTGCTCTTGCTGGCCACCACCGTGATCAGCGCACCGACGGCGCACGCGGCAACTCCCCCAAGCGCGGGTGCCGCAGCGCCCGCGTCGGCTGCTTCGGCACCGGCCAGTGGCTCCTGCAACCAGCAGGCCGCCGACAGGAAACTGGCCGGCGCCGCGAAGTCCTCTTTCCTCACCAAGTGCGAGCGAGAGGCCACCGAGCGTTGTGAAGCAGCCGCCACCGAGAAGAAACTCGCGGGTGCCGCCCGAACCGGTAATGTCAACAAGTGCGTGAAGGAAGCCGTGGGCGGCTGAGCCCACACGCCCAACCCACGCGTCTGAACACGGGGCCCGCCAAGCCGCGCAGAGGCCGGGCCCCACGTGCCACACCATGTGCCAATTGCTCGGGCTCAACGCCAACACGCCGACAGACCTTGTGTTCAGCTTCACCGGCTTCGCCACGCGGGCCGATGAGCACCGAGACGGGTTTGGGATCGGCTTCTTTGAAGGGCCAGGGGCGCGCCTGTTCGTTGACACCGTCAGTGCGCGGGTGTCACCCGTGGCCGAGATGATCCGCCGCTACCCGCTGCGCAGCCAGCACATCATTGCCCACATCCGGAAAGCCACGCAGGGGGCTGTGGCGCTGGAGAACACCCACCCCTTTATGCGAGAGCTGTGGGGCCGCTATTGGGTCTTTGCGCACAACGGCCATCTCACCGACTATGAACCCAAGCTGCACGCGGCCTACCGCCCGGTGGGCACCACCGACAGCGAGCGTGCCTTTTGCTGGCTCATGCAGGAGCTGGCCAAGAACCACGCGAGTCTGCCTTCCGTTGAACACTTGAGCCAGACGCTGCGGGAGCTGGTGCCGCAGGTGGCCCGACACGGCACCTTCAACTTCCTGCTCAGCAACGGGCAAGCCCTGTGGGCCCACTGCAGCACGCGGCTACACGCGCTGGAGCGGGCCCATCCCTTTGCCACGGCCCAACTGCGCGATGATGAGCTGACGGTGGACTTCGCCCCGCTGACCACCGTTCAAGACCGCGTGGCCATCGTCGTCACCGAGCCGCTGACCACCAACGAAGACTGGGTCGCCCTCAACAGTGGGGAACTTGCGGTGTTTGTCGACGGTCGAAGACTCCCACCATGACCAACCCTGTGCAGGACCGCAGCTCCGGGCCTGCGCACGCCATGCAGCTGCGCAGCGTGCGCTATGCCTACCCGGGCGCCACAGCCCCCACCCTTGACCTGGAGGCCTTGAGCCTGCCATGCGGTGAGCGGTTGATGCTGCGCGGGCCCAGCGGCTGCGGCAAGAGCACCTTGTTGTCCCTGGCCGCCGGGGTATTGCTCGCCCAAGACGGTTCGGTGGAACTCATGGGGCGCGCGTGGGCACCGATGAGCGCTGCCCAGCGCGACGCCCACCGGGTGGACCACGTGGGCTATATCTTTCAACAGTTCAACCTGCTGCCTTATCTGGGCGTGTTGGACAACGTGCTGCTGCCCTGCCGGCTCTCCAAGCACCGCCGCCTGCAGGCAACATCCCTGCACGGCAGCATCGAAGCCGCAGGTGCCGCCCTGTTGGACGCCCTGGAGTTACCGGCCGCGGTGCACCGCAGGCCCGCATCGGAACTGTCGGTTGGTCAACAGCAGCGTGTGGCCGCTGCACGCGCGCTGATCGGACAACCCGACGTCGTGATTGCCGATGAGCCCACCTCGGCCCTGGACGAAGACCGACGAGAAGCCTTCATGCGTCTGCTGCTGCAAGCACACGGGCGCGCGGGCTCGGCGCTGTTGTTCGTCACCCATGACGCGCGCCTGGCCCATCATTTCGATCGGGTGGTGGACCTGCCCAGCATCAACCGGGCCACCCAGGCCCCTCAAGCCCGATGACCAGCCTGCTGAACATCGCTTGGGCCAGCGCTTGGCACCGCCGCTTCGCGCTGTCGCTGGTGGTGCTGTGCCTGGCGTTGTCGACCTTTCTGTTGCTGACCGTGGAGCGCGTGCGCCACGATGTGCGAGAAAACTTCTCGAATGCAGTGTCAGGGACCGACCTGATCGTGGGCGCTCGCAGTGGTGCGGTGCAACTGATGCTGTACTCGGTGTTTCGCATGGGGCAACCCACACAGACCATCGAGTACGCCACCGTGCAGGCCTTGCGCCAAGACCCAGCGGTGAAGTGGGTGGTGCCCCTTGCCTTGGGCGACACACACCGCGGGTTCCCGGTGGTGGCCACCACACCCGAGTACTTCGAACACTTTCGCTACGGGCCACGCCTGCCGCTGGCACTGCGCGAGGGCCGGCGCTTTGAGGGCGTCTTCGAGGCGGTGTTGGGGGCCGATGTGGCGCGGCAGCTGGGCTACACCTTGGGCCAGCGCTTGGTGCTGCGCCACGGCAGCGGCACCCTGGACACCGCTGACCACGCGGACATGCCCTTCACGGTGGTCGGCATCTTGGCGCGCACGGGCACACCCGTGGACCGGTCGGTGCACATCGGGCTGCAGGGCATGCAGGCGCTGCACATCGATTGGATGGCCGGCATGCCGGTGCCCGGAGCCAAGCGCACCAGCGCGCAAGAGGCGCAGGCGATGGACCTCACGCCCCGCACCGTGACCGCTGCTCTGGTGGGGCTGAAGTCGCGCGCAGCGGTGTTCGCCGTTCAGCGTCGGGTACAGGCCTACGCCAGCGAGCCCCTGATGGCCGTGTTGCCCGGCGTGACGCTGGATGAGCTGTGGGGTACCGTGGCACAGGCCGAGCAGGCCTTGTCGCTCATGAGCATCCTCGTGGGCCTGGTCAGCCTGGCTGGCCTGATGGCGGTGGTGATGACGGCGTTGGAGCAACGGCGCCGTGAACTGGCCGTGCTGCGGTCCGTGGGTGCCGGGCCCCGTTGGGTGTTCATGCTGCTGCTGGTCGAGGGGCTGCTGATCAGCCTCACCGGTGCGGCCCTGGGGGGGCTGGCATGGGCCCTGGCCCTATGGGCCGGCGCTCCGTGGGTGCAGGCGGCGTACGGCATCATCCTCACCTCGGGGCTTCCCACCCTGGCCGAAGTGGCCTTGGCTGCCGCGGTGGTCCTGGCCGGCGTGGTGTCCAGCCTTTGGCCCGGTTGGCGCGCCTACCGGCTGAGCCTGGCCGATGGCCTGACCCCCCGTGGGACCTGAAGCCACCGCTGTGCACGGCCAACGCCCCGTAACGCTGAACAGTCTCGCCACCATGATCCACACCGCCCGCCCTCGACCGCTCGCCGCTTCCACACCCGCCCTGGCCCTCATGCTCGCCGCTGGGCTGTTCTTCCTCGGGGCCACCCACTCCGCCGCCTGGGCCCAAGCGGGTTCGGCGCGGCAAGCCCAAACCGTGCGCACCCTCACCTGGGAAGAGCTCGTGCCCAAGGATTGGGACCCCATGGCCCTGTTCCGCGACAAGCCCACGGCGCTGATCCGCGAAGGCAGCGCGGCCGAGCGCGAGCTCATGCGGGAGATGCGCGAGGTGTGGGACAAGGCACCCACGCGTACCGAGCTCAAGGGCCAGCGCGTGCGGCTGCCGGGCTATGTGGTGCCGCTGGACATGGTGGGCGACAAACTGCAAGACTTCTTGCTCGTGCCCTACTTCGGCGCCTGTGTGCACAGCCCACCGCCGCCGGCCAACCAAATCGTCCACATCACCTTGAAGAAGCCCCAAGCCCTGCGCACCATGGACGTGGTGTGGGTGACCGGCGTGATGGACCTCGAGCGGCAAGACACGGGCATGGGTGTGAGCGGCTACAACATCCGGGCCGATGGGGTGGAGCCCTACAAGGCGCCCGATGGCAAGCGTTGAAAGCCACTCCAAGCCGCTGATGGCGCATTCCCCTGAGAAGGCCTCCCAGCGCAGAGCACTCCTGACCCACTGCGCCGGCGTGGCAGCGGCTTGGTGTGGGGTCGCCCCGTCACCCGCGGCTGCAAGCACCGGGCATGAAGCTCAAGCGGGCTTGGCCGCCCGCATGCGCAGCGGTGGCATCGTGATCGCCTTTCGCCACGCCCTGGCCCCTGGCACCTTTGACCCGCCTGGCTTCGTGCTGGAGTCCTGCCCGACCCAACGCAACCTCAACGATGAAGGCCGAGCCCAAGCCGAGCGCATCGGCCAATGGTTCCGCAGCCAGGGCCTGGTACCCGCGCAGGTGCGCAGCAGCCCCTGGTGCCGATGCCTGGACACGGCGCGCATCGCGTTTGGTGCACAAGCGGTCACACCGTGGCCGGCCCTGGGCTCTCCCGTGGGAACCGCAGAACAGGCCTACCCCGAACACCAGGCGCAGCTGCGCAAGGCGGTAGCCCTGCGCCGTACTCTGGGCTGGTTCGAGGTGTGGGTCACGCACCTGTTCGTGCTGCAAGACCTGGTCGGTCAGGGTCTGGGGCCGGGCGAGGCCCTCCTGCTTCGAGGCGACCCGCGTGCGCCGGACAGCCGATCGGCCCTGCAGGTGTTGGGGCATTGGCGCCCACCATCGGCCTGAACCCTGGCCATCAAAAACGAAGGCCGCTTCACAGCGGCCTTCGGGGCGCCCAAGTGCATGGGCTTTTTGTGTGGTTGCGGGAGCAAGATTTGAACTTGCGACCTTTGGGTTATGAGCCCAACGAGCTACCAGGCTGCTCCATCCCGCGTCAGAACTTCGCAGTATAGCCCATCTTCGAAGGCAGCTTCATCATGACGCCTTGATGGTGCTCTTGCTCACCACCGCCGCAGGGGCCTTCTCGGCCTTGCCCACCTTCTGCGCCGGCGCCTTGGGATCAGGCTTGGCGGACTCGACCTTGGGAGCGGCGGGAGTGGCGGCCGTCGCAGGTGCCGTGCTCGGCGATGTCTTGGCAGCTGGCGTCGCAGCGGCACCGGTCGACTTCGAAGAAGCTGCAGCCGTCTTGCTCGCGTCCTTGGTCACGGGTGCAGCAACTGCAGGGGCTTGTGCAGCGGCCGTCGGGGTCGCAGGAGCCTGCACGGCAGCGGTCTTTGCCCCTTCGGTTTTCGAAGCAGGCGCGGCAGCCTGGGCCGGTGCCGGTGATTGCGCCAAGGCCAAGCCCGAAAGCGCAGAGAACACGGTAACGGCGATGGTGGACTTGATGGTCATGAGGTCTTCTCCTGGAAGTCAATTCGAGTGTCGCGGTGGGCTCCGACGCTCTTGAGCAGGGCTGGTTGGGCCTTGCAACTTCAACGGCCTCGTTGACCGCGCTGTTGACGCGTTTTGAGATCTATATTTTTTTGTTCATCGTCAACCGCTGCAGCCCGGCCCCGTTACGCGCGAGCGCAAGCGCGCGCACGACCCAACAGGCAATCACGCAAGGCCATCTCATCGGCAGTACGATGAACACCTATCCGTTGCGAGCGATGCGCTCATCATCATGTCCGGCCACCCCGATCTTCGCGAAGCCCTGAATGTCTTGGGGCAGGAACTGCAGGCCTGTTCCTACGATCCCCTCACCGGCTTCTTTCGTGATGGCTGTTGCAACACCGACGAACACGACCGCGGCCTGCATGTGGTGTGTGCGGTGATGACGGCTGAGTTCTTGGAGTACAGCCGAGCGCAGGGCAATGACCTGATCACCCCACGCCCGCAGTGGCGCTTCAAAGGGCTGCAACCGGGCAACCGATGGTGCCTATGCGCCTTGCGCTGGAAGGAAGCCTTGGGGGCTGGCGTGGCCCCCAAGGTGGTGCTGCAAGCGACCCACATCAAGGCCTTGGAAGTGGTGGACCTGCAAGATCTGGTCGCGCACGCACACGCCAGTTCCCGGACTTGATGGCGCAGGCCGTCAAGCCCTCAGCGAGGCTCAGCGCAGGCTGAGCACCTCGTCAATCGAACGGCGCACCTTGCGCGGCCAGTTGCCGGCTGCGGGGCGCCCGACGGCAATCAACATCACCGGCACTTCATTGGCCGCCAAACCGCACTCCGCGGACACAGCCGCCGGGTCAAAGCCGATCATGGCGCCAGACACATAACCCTTGCCCGTGGCCGCCAGCATGAGCGTCATGCTGGCCAGTGAGGCCGAGCGGATGGCCTCGTCGCGCTGGAATTGGTCCTTGCCTTCGTACAGGCCATTGGCCATGCCGATCCAACCGTCGTAGGCCGCTTGGTTGATGGCACCGGCATCCAGCATCGGCTTGATCAAACGCGGCAGGTGCTGGTGCCCACCCACTTCACCCACCACCACAAAGGTCACGGCCGCATCGCCGACCTTGGGCTGGTTGAAGGCCGCCGCCTTCAGGCGCTGCTTGGCCTCTGGGCTGGTCACGGCAATGAAGCGCCAGTTCTGCATGTTGAACGAACTCGGGCTCTCGGTGGCCAAGGACACCAACTCCGTGATGTCCTCACGGCTCATCACGTGGGTCGGGTCAAAGTTGTTTGCGGAGGTGCGTTGCCGAATGGCGTCGATCACGGTGGTCATGGCAGAGGTCCCAGTCAGTGGAAAGTCTGCAGGATAGGGCCACCGTTGCGCCCTGCACTTGAACGGCGGTGATGCTTGCTCTCAAGCTTTTTGAAGGGCGGCCATGACCAGGCCACAAAAAAGCCGGCTCAAGGCCGGCTTTGGGGTTGGGCTTGAACACCGCCGCACAGGGCGGGGCCTTCAAGGCGCCGATCACTCGGCCTTTGCGGCTTCCTCAGCGACCACCGGCTCAGGACGGTCCACCAGTTCAACGAAAGCCATGGGCGCGTTGTCACCCACGCGGAAGCCCATCTTCAGGATGCGGGTGTAGCCGCCCGGACGGGTGGCGTAGCGCGGGCCGAGTTCGTTGAACAGCTTGGTGACGATCTCGCGATCGCGCAGGCGGGCAAAAGCCAGACGGCGATTGGCCACCGTGGGCGTGCGGCCCAGGGTGATCAAGGGCTCGACCACACGGCGCAGTTCCTTGGCCTTGGGAACGGTCGTCTTGATGGCTTCGTGGCGAAGCAGCGAGACGCACATGTTGCGAAGCATCGCCAAGCGGTGCTCGCTGGTGCGGTTGAGTTTTCGGAGTCCGTGTCCGTGACGCATGGTGCTTTCCTTTCCTTATTGAACCCTGGCCGTATCAGGTACCAGGGGTTGCAGTGCATCTTTTTTGTCAGCGCTTGTCCAGGCCCAGGGGCGGCCAGTTCTCAAGACGCGCACCCAGCGTGAGGCCACGCGAGGCCAGCACTTCCTTGATTTCGTTGAGGGACTTGCGGCCCAGGTTCGGCGTCTTGAGCAGCTCGGTTTCGGTGCGCTGGATCAGGTCGCCGATGTAATAGATGTTTTCCGCCTTCAGGCAGTTGGCCGAACGCACGGTGAGTTCCAGTTCGTCCACCGGGCGCAGCAGGATCGGGTCGAAGTTCGCGCCCGAACGCGGTGCAGGCTCGGTGAAGGACGCGATGTCGCTGCCCTCGAGTTGTGCGAACACGGCCAGTTGCTCCACCAGGATCTTGGCCGATGCGCGGATCGCTTCCTCGGGGCTGATGGCGCCGTTGGTTTCGATCTGCATGACCAGCTTGTCCAGGTCGGTGCGTTGCTCCACGCGGGCGTTTTCGACCGCGTAGCTGACCCGCTTGACCGGCGAGAAGGAGGCATCCAACACGATACGGCCGATGCTCTTGGTGGGCTCGTCGGCGTGGCGGCGCAGGTTGCCCGGCACATAGCCGCGGCCCTTTTCCACCTTGATCTGCATGTCCAGCTTGCCGCCGGCAGCCAGGTTGGCGATCACATGGTCGGGGTTGATGATTTCCACGTCGTGCGGCGTCTGGATGTCGGCGGCCGTGACCGGGCCGTCACCGTCTTTGCGCAACACCAAGGTGACTTCGTCGCGGTTGTGCAGGCGAAACACCACACCCTTGAGGTTGAGCATGATGTGCACGACATCTTCCTGTACACCGTCGATCGTGGAGTACTCGTGCAGCACGCCAGCGATGGTGACCTCGGTGGGGGCGTAGCCGACCATGGAGCTGAGCAGCACACGGCGCAGTGCATTGCCCAGGGTGTGGCCATAGCCGCGCTCGAACGGCTCGAGCGTGACCTCAGCCCGGTTGGCACCCAGGGGTTCGACATTGATGGCTTTGGGCTTCAGGAGATTGGTTTGCATGTATGTGTGTTCCTCTCAATACCCTCGGCTCGTTACACCGATAAGGCTGATGGACCAGCCGGACAAGGACATTCCCATGGCGCGCCCGGCATCCGCCACAGGCACCGACTGGCCACCACCCGCGGCGAAGCCAGCGGGCAGAAGGCCAGTTCAGTGGTGATCAGCGCGAGTACAACTCGACGATCAGCGACTCGTTGATTTCCGAGCCGAATTCATCGCGGTCCGGCGTCTTCTTGAAAACGCCTTCCATCTTGCCAGCGTCCACCTGAACCCAGGCCGGCAATCCGGCGGACTCGGCGAGCTTCAGGGATTCCTGGATGCGCAGCTGCTTCTTGGCCTTCTCGCGAACACCCACGGTGTCGCCCACCTTGACCAGGTAGGAGGCGATGTTGACGACCTCACCATTGACGGTGATGCCCTTGTGCGAGACCAGCTGACGAGCCTCGGCGCGGGTGGAGCCAAAGCCCATGCGGTAGACCACATTGTCCAGGCGCGACTCGAGCAGGGTCAGCAGGTTCACGCCGGTCGAGCCCTTGCGGCGCTCGGCTTCGGCGAAGTAGCGGCGGAACTGACGCTCCAGCACGCCATACATGCGCTTGACCTTCTGCTTTTCACGCAGCTGCACACCGAAGTCGGAGGTGCGCTGACCGCTGGTGCGGCCGTGCTGGCCCGGCTTGGATTCCAGCTTGATCTTGTCGGCGATGGCGCGGCGACCGCTCTTGAGGAAGAGGTCGGTGCCTTCACGACGGGAAAGTTTGCCCTTGGGGCCTAGGTAACGTGCCACTTTGAGTGTCCTTGTTCAATCTGACGCAGGCCATGGCATCCGAAGGTTGCCAGGAGCACCGCGCGAGTCTGGCCGGTGTTGTTTTGTGGGCTCAGACGGTGGGCTTCAACGAAAACGCCTGCCGCAGCTCAGAAGCCGCAGCAGGCCAGGGAAATCGCGGATTGTATTAGATCCGACGGCGCTTCTGGGGACGGCAACCGTTGTGCGGCACCGGCGTCACGTCCGAGATGGAGTTGATGCGGATGCCCAAGGAGGCCAGGGCGCGCACCGAAGACTCGCGGCCGGGGCCTGGACCCTTGATCTTCACGTCCAGATTCTTGATGCCCTGCTCTTGAGCAGCGCGGCCGGCCACTTCAGCGGCAACCTGGGCGGCAAAGGGCGTGCTCTTGCGCGAGCCCTTGAAACCCTGGCCACCGGAGGAGGCCCAGCTCAGGGCGCCGCCTTGGCGGTCGGTGATGGTGATGATGGTGTTGTTGAACGACGCATGCACGTGCGCAATGCCGTCCGCCACGTTCTTGCGGACCTTCTTGCTGACGCGTCGTGCAGCGGAGTTGTTCGGTGCCTTGGCCATAAGTCTTTACTCGCTCTAGGGTGCGTGGTGATCGGTGCTGGGACAGCGCCGGATCACTTCTTGATCGCGGCGGCCGACTTCTTCGGCCCCTTGCGGGTGCGCGCATTGGTCTTGGTGCGCTGACCACGCACGGGCAGACCACGGCGGTGGCGCATGCCACGGTAGCAGCCGATGTCCATCAGCCGCTTGATGTTGATGGACATCTCGCGACGAAGGTCACCTTCGATCGTCATCGCATTGATCTGTTCACGGATCTTTTCCAGGTCCGCGTCGTTCAGATCCTTGATCTTCTTCGTCCAAGGCACACCAGCCGCGTCGCAGATCTTCTGCGCGGTGCGGCGGCCAATGCCATAGATCGAGGTCAGACCGATCTCAGCGTGCTTGTGCGGAGGGATGTTGATACCAGCAATACGTGCCATGTTGATTCCTCAGTTCTGGTCAGCCGTGGCGAATCAGCCCTGGCGCTGCTTGTGGCGGGGGTCGGTGCAGATCACACGCACCACGCCGTGGCGGCGGATGATCTTGCAGTTACGGCACATCTTCTTGACGGAAGCGGCTACTTTCATGGTCTTCTCCTTGACCTTTCCTCTGTGGACGCTGGGCGTTCCGGTTACTTGGCGCGGAACACAATGCGCGCCCGACTCAAATCGTAAGGGGTGAGCTCCACGGTGACCTTGTCGCCCGGCAGGATGCGGATGTAGTGCATACGCATCTTGCCGGAGATATGGCCGAGAACCACATGTCCGTTTTCCAACTTCACGCGGAAGGTGGCATTGGGGAGGTTCTCGAGGATTTCACCCTGCATCTGGATGACGTCATCTTTCGCCATCTTCGACTCATCAACTGGCTTTGAAGTTGGCTTTCTTCAGCAGCGACTCGTACTGCTGACTCATGACATAACTTTGAACCTGGGACCAGAAGTCCATCGTCACGACCACGATGATCAACAAAGACGTCCCACCGAAATAGAACGGCACGTTGTACTTCAGAACCAGAAACTCGGGCAACAGGCACACCGCCGTGATGTAGACCGCACCCACCAAGGTGAGACGGGCCAGGATCTTGTCGATGTACTTGGCTGTTTGGTCACCTGGGCGGATACCCGGCACCAAGGCACCGCTCTTCTTCAAGTTCTCGGCCGTCTCGCGGCTGTTGAAGACGAGTGCGGTGTAGAAAAAGCAGAAGAACACGATCATCGCGGCGTACAGCATCACGTACACCGGTTGACCCGGTGACAGGGCCGCCGACAGGTCCTTCAACCAGCGCAGGCTGTCGCCGGTGGCGAACCAGCTCACCACCGTGGTGGGCAGCAGGATGATGGACGAGGCGAAGATCGGCGGGATCACGCCCGACATGTTGAGCTTGAGCGGCAGGTGCGAAGACTGCCCACCCATGATCTTGTTGCCCACCTGGCGCTTGGCGTAGTTCACCAGGATCTTGCGCTGGCCGCGCTCCACGAACACCACGCCGTAGGTCACCAAGATGACGATGGCGATGATGAACAGGGCTGCAATGATGCTCATCGCGCCGGTGTTGACCAGCTCGAACAGGCCACCGATGGCGCCCGGCAGGCCCGCGGCGATGCCGGCGAAGATCAGGATGGAAATGCCGTTGCCCAGCCCGCGCTCGGTGATCTGCTCACCGAGCCACATCAGGAACATGGTACCGGCCACCAGGCTG
>JACCDK010271613.1_pt1 | contig 17493 bp, 15 predicted proteins | sample 7445871 | NCBI WGS metagenome assembly JACCDK01 (sample SAMN15323436, study PRJNA562643) | freshwater metagenome | isolation source: river surface water | place: USA:Blue River Watershed | collected 2017-08-15
GATCTGGCGGGCGTGGTGTACCAGGGCCGCACCGAGCTGATGGACGAAGACAAGATCCAGTTCGCGCAGAAGACCGATGCGCGCACCCTGGCCGAAGTGATCCAGGGCGCCGATGTGTTCCTCGGCCTGTCCGCTGGCGGCGTGCTCAAGGCCGACATGGTGAAGTCCATGGGCAAGCAGCCGCTGATCCTGGCGCTGGCCAACCCCAACCCGGAGATCGTGCCCGACGAGGCCAAGGCCGCGCGGCCCGACTGCATCGTCGCCACCGGCCGCACCGACTACCCGAACCAGGTCAACAACGTCCTGTGCTTCCCGTACATCTTCCGCGGGGCGCTGGACTCGGGCGCGACCACCATCACCGACGCGATGGAGATCGCCGCGGTGCATGCCATCGCCGAGCTGGCGCAGGCCGAGCAAAGCGAGGTGGTGGCCGCCGCCTACGCCGGCCAGCAGCTGGCCTTCGGCCCCGAGTACCTGATCCCCAAGCCCTTTGATCCGCGGCTGATGATCAAGATCGCGCCGGCGGTGGCCAAGGCCGCGGCCGACAGCGGCGTGGCGCTGCGACCGATCGCCGACCTGGACGCCTACCGCGAGCGGCTGCAGAGCTTCGTGTACGCCTCGGGCACCACCATGAAGCCGATCTTCATGGCCGCCAAGGGCGCGAAGAAAAAGCGCGTGGCCTACGCCGAGGGCGAGGAAGAGCGCGTGCTGCGCGCCGCGCAGATCGTGGTGGACGAGCGCATCGCGCGGCCCACGCTGATCGGCCGGCCGGCCATCATCGCGCAGCGCATCGAGACCTTCGGCCTGCGGCTGAAGGAGGGCCAGGACTACGACGTGGTCAACGTCGAGCAGGACGACCGCTACCGCGAGTTCTGGCAGACCTACCACCGCATGACCGAGCGCAAGGGCGTCACGGCCCAGATGGCCAAGATCGAGATGCGCCGGCGCCTGACGCTGATCGGCTCGATGCTGCTGCACAAGGGCGACGTGGACGGCATGATCTGCGGCACCTGGGGCACCACCGCGATGCACCTGCACTACATCGACCAGGTGATCGGCAAGCGCGCCGGCGGCAGCCCGAGCACCGCGCTGGACATGCCCATCTATGCCTGCATGAACGGGCTGATGCTGCCCGGGCGCCAGGTGTTCCTGGTGGACACCCACGTCAACTACGACCCCAGCGCCGAGGAGCTCACCGAGATCACGGTGATGGCGGCCGAGGAGATGGTGCGCTTTGGCATCCAGCCCAAGGTGGCGCTGCTGAGTCACTCCAACTTCGGCAGCAGCAACCAGCCCAGCGCGGTGAAGATGCGCCGCACGCTGGAGCTGCTGCGCGCCGAGGCGCCCTGGCTGGAAGTGGACGGCGAGATGCACGGCGACATCGCGCTGGACGGCGAGGCGCGCCAGGCGCTGATGCCCAACAGCACCCTGGCCGGCGACGCCAACCTGCTGGTGTGTCCGAACATCGACGCAGCCAACATCGCCTACAACCTGCTGAAGACGGCGGCGGGCGGCAACATCGCCATCGGCCCGGTGCTGCTGGGTGCGGCCAAACCGGTGCATGTGCTGACCCCAAGCACCACGGTGCGCCGCATCGTCAACATGACCGCCCTGACCGTGGCCGACGCCAACGCCGCCCGTTAACGCTTTGCGCCTAAGTGGGCGCAAACTTTTTTGCGCTGACGCAAGCCAAAGCCCGCTCATACGGCAGGGCAAGCTGGGGTTTTGGCTTGCGCGCGAGGGCCGAATCTGTGACACTAGCGGCTTCGAAATTGCGGGTTTACCCGGGGTTTCGTTGGTACTGACTTCTCCAAGGATCGTCGGCCGCCGTAGCCGACTCTAGAGCATGCCGTTTGGGGCCGCCTACAAGTTTGCGCTCACTAGCCTGATGGCCGTGGCGCTGCTGGCAGGGGGCCAAGCCACCCCAGCACGCACGCCCGGCTCACCGGACGAGCTGCCGCGGATTGCGCTGACCGAACTGCCGCCCCAGGGTCGGGACACCTACCGGCTCATCCGCCAAGGCGGCCCGTTTCCCTACGAGAAGGACGGCACGGTGTTCGGTAACCGCGAGCGGCTTTTGCCGCTGCATCCGCGGGGCTACTACCGCGAATACACCGTGCGCACGCCCCGGTCGAAAGACCGGGGGGCCCGCCGGATCGTCTGCGGCGGCCCGCCAACGACGCCGGAGGCCTGCTATTACACCGCCGACCACTACGCCAGCTTTCGCCGCATCGTGGAGTGACAGCGAATGAAACGGGACCTGTTTTTGAACATGGACAAGGAAGCCACCGCGGACGCGCCGCTGCGCACCGTGCGGCCCAACATCGTGCAGTCGATCCGCGCCTTCCGCGTGCACGACCTGCAGGAGGCCGCCCAGGCGCTGGGCCACCATTTCCTGTACGCCAACCTCGCCAGCGCGCAGAGCAAGCAGGACGTGCTGGACCTGATCGCCCAGCAATTCACCTTCCCGGCGCACTTCGGCAAGAACTTCGACGCGCTGTACGACTGCATGACCGACCCGCTGCACAAGTCGGGCCCGCAGCCGGGCTTCGTGATCGTGCTCGAGCAGGTGCCGGCCAATGGCAAGTTCGACAAGGAAGCCCGCGAGCAGCTGCTCGACATCTTCCGGGACGCCGCAGACTTCTGGGCGGAACGCAAGATACCCTTCCGGTGCTTCTATTCTTTTCTGTAGCCCGTTCTGCACACACCGGTCAAGCAGAACGGGCCAACGAGACCAAGGACGGCAAGGCTGCCGGCCCTGACCTGTCGCCCGAAGGCGAGAAGATGCCCACCGACAAGCTGGTCGACATCTCGCCGCAGGCCCTGCGCATGAGCAGCCCGTTCAACGCGGGCTACTGGCTCACCGCCGCCTGAGGCGCACGGCGCGTCACGCCACCTCGCGCGCGCTCCAGATCAAGCCGACCTGCGGGTCGGCTTTTTCTTGCCTGCCAGACGGGCGCGCTTCTGTTTCATGCGTGGCCGGCGGGGGTGCCGAGCGCCTGCGCGAGCGCCAGGTATTCGTGCACCGGCACCTCTTCGGCGCGGCGCTGCACATCCACCGGGCCGGCAAAGCCACGCGCCTCGAGCCAGCGGCCCAGCGTGTGGCGCAAGAGCTTGCGCCGCTGGCTGAAGGCCACCTGCACCAGCTCGCCGAGCAGCGCCACATCCACAGCCACCGGTGCGGCGCGCGGCACCATGCGCACCACCGCGCTGTCCACCCGCGGCGGCGGGTCGAAGCTCTCCGGCGGCACGAACAGCACGTTCTCCATCTCGTAGCGCCACTGCAGCATCACGCTCAGCCGCCCGTAATCGGCGGTGGCAGGCGCAGCCACCATGCGGTCGATCACTTCCTTTTGCAGCATGAAGTGCTGGTCTTCGATGTGCGCGGCGTGGTCCAGAAGATGGAACAGGATCGGCGTGGAGATGTTGTAGGGCAGGTTGCCCACCACCCGCAGGCGCCCGCCCGGCGCGATGCGCTGCGCGAGCGCGCTGAAGTCGACCTTCAGCACATCGGATTCGATCACCTCGAGCTGCCCATGCGCGCGCAACCGGGCGGCGAGGTCGCGGTCGAGCTCGATCACCGTCAGATGCCCCAGGCGCTCGACCAGTGGCTGGGTCAGCGCAGCGAGCCCGGGGCCGATCTCGACCATCGCCTGCCCCGCGCGCGGCGCGATCTCGCGCACGATCGCATCGATGATCGCGCTGTCGGCCAGGAAGTGCTGGCCGAAACGCTTGCGCGCAATGTGCTTCACTGCGGCGGTTCGCGCAGCTGCACGAAGGCGCGGTCGCGCACCTCGCGCGCCCAGTTGGCGTAGGCCTCCTCGAGCTTGCGCTCGCGCACCGCGCCGCGCACCAGGTCGCGCTGCTCGCGCTGCGACAGCTGCGCCTCGCGCCGCTCGACCACCTGCATCAGGTGCACGCCAAAGCGCGATGCGAACGGCTGCGACAGGTCGCCCGGGCGCAGGTCGGCCATCACCTCCTCGAACTCGGGCACGAACTGCCCGGGGCTGGCCCAGCCAAGGTCACCGCCGCCGGCAGCGCTGCCGTCCTGAGAGAACTCGCGCGCCAGCGAGGCAAAGTCGGCCGTGCCTGAAGTGATGCGCTGGCGCAGGTCGGCCAGCCGCGCGCGCGCCTGCGCCTCGCTCAGTTGCGCCGACGGCCGCAGCAGGATGTGGCGCGCACGGGTCTGCACCACGGTTGCGCCGCCGATGCCGGCAGTGCGCTTTTCGACGACCTTGAGCACATGAAAGCCGGCGCCCGAGCGCACCACCGCGCTCACGCCGCCTTCGGCCACGCCCTGCACCGCGTCCAGAAACAGCTGCGGATAGCGGTCGGCCGGGCGCAGGCCCATCTGGCCGCCGGTGCGCGACGCATCCGGCGCATCCGACAGCTCGCGTGCCAGCTTGGCGAAATCTTCGCCTGCACGGGCACGCGCCAGCGCGCCCTCGGCCTTGCGCTGCAACGTGGCCACCTGTTCCGGCTTCGCATCCTCGGGCACCACCACCAGCACCTGCGCCAGGTTCAGGCTCAGCGCCTCGGCGCCGGCGGCCGCGCGCTGCTCTTCAATGAAGCGGTCGACGTCCAGGTCGCTCACGCGCACCTGCGGGCCGACCTCGCGCTCGCGCACACGGCCCAGCAGGATCTGATCGCGCAGCTCACGGCGGAACTGCGCGACGCCGATGCCGTCTTGCACCAGCCGGCGCTGCAGCTCGGCCACGTCGATGCCGTTTTGCCGGGCCACCGACAGCTGCGCCTCGTCGACCTGCGCCTCGTCGACCTTGATGCCGGTCTCGCGCGCGAGCTGCAGCTGCGCACGCTCGCTGATCAGCGCTTCCAGCACCTCCGGCAGCATGGCCTCGCGCGCAGGTACCCGGCCGCCACGCTGCGCGATGTCCTGCTGCAGCCGGCGCACCCGTGCGTTGACCTCGTTGTTGGTGATCGGCTCGGAGTTGACCACCGCCACGATGAAGTCACCGGTGCGCGCCGCGGCCGCGGGGCTGGCTGCCGATGCAGGAGTGGATGGCGCCGGCAGGCTGCCGCGCAGGCCCTGCGCCGACGCGCCCGCGGCAGACAGCGCTCACAGGGCAACCAGTGCAGAAGCAAGCGACGGGGTCAACGGCAGGCAAGGGCGCATGGCAGGCTCAAGGGGCGGGTGATCGGGGTGTAGCCGGGATTCTGCGTCAGTGCGGTGCCATCAGTCCCAGCGGGTGAAACGGCTGGGCTCGGTCACCTGCTCACGCAGCACCTGGTAGCGCGGAATCTGTTGCTGCAGCGTCTGCAGCGCGTTGGTGCCCAGCCGGGTGAAGCCGTTGAATTCGATCTGCAGAAGGATGCGGGTGTTGGCACTCGCCACCGTGCTCTGGATGCGCTCGAACACAGCGCGGCCGATCCAGCAGCCGCCGTCGTATTCCACGCCCGCCACGGTGTCGACCACGCGGCGGTCCTTCAGGCTGAAGTTCAGGCGCCCCACGCTGTACCAGCGGCCCGCGCCGGGCTCGGGCGCGCCGAACAGGGTGATCGGCCACTGCCAGCCCAGGTCGAGCTGCTCGCTCTGGCCGCGCTGCAACCGGTAGGCCGCACTCACCGTGCGGTACTTGCCCGGCGTGTAGCGGGTGGCCAGGGTGGTGCGGATCGAACGCTGCGTCTTCAGATTGAGCTGCACCGCGCCCTCGAAGCTCCAGCGCGGGTCCCAGTTCAGGCCCGCGGCCACCAGCAGGTCGCTCAGCCGCTCGTTGGCCGCCAGTCCGCCAGGCAGCGTGACGCGCTGGTCGCGAAAGCGCAGGCGCTGCGCCACGCCGAAGTAGGCCGCCTGCGCGCCGGTGAGCGGGTCGAACAGCCGCGAGGTCGCGCCCAGCGTCAGCAGGTGGTTGTCGGCGATGCGGTCGTTGCCGCCAAACGCGTTCTCGGTGTAGATGGTCGCGAGGTTGAAGTCGTTGATCGCCGAGTCGTAGTTGGGCAGCAGGGCCTGGTCGCGGTACGGGGTGTTCACATAGAAGGCGCGCGGCTCGAGCGTCTGCACCCAGTCGCGGCCGACGTAGCGCGCCATGCGCTCGAACACCAGGCCGCTGTCGATGCTGAAGGTGGGCAGGCTGCGCTGCGCCGTCAGGCGCCCGTCGGCCAGCGGCTGGTCGAAGTCGTAGCGGGTGGTGTGCCACTGCAGGCGTGGCGTGATGAAGCCGGCGTCGGCAATCCACGGCCGGCTGAGCGCCATCACCGCCAGGCTGCGCCGGCCGTTGGGCTGGCCGGTCAGCGCGGTGGCCGACTCAAAGCGCGTGACATCGGCCAGGGCCGACACGTCCAGCCCCAGCGGCAGGGCACTGCGCGTCCAGCGCGCAATCCACTGCGGCGCGCGGTCATACGGCGGCGTGATCGGTGCCAGCGGGTCTTGCAGCGTCTGCCAGCGCAGGCTGCGTGCAGTCAGCGACAGGTCGCCCAGCGCCCAGGTGGCGGTGGCATCGGCCGGCAGCAGCCGCTGCGTGAGCGCAGGGCCCGCACGCGGGAAGTCGCGCCAGAAGTTGTCATCGCTCACGCGGTTGAGGTTGAGCCCCACGAACAGCGGGCCGGCCCCGGCCAGCGAGGGCGCGAGCAGCCCCGCATGCTGCACCGAATACGACCAGCGGTCGCTGTTGCGCAGGCGGTCTGAGGGCATCACGCTCGCGGTGGCCTTGCCGCCGTAGTCGCGCTCAAGGTAGCGGAACTCGCCGGCCACATCGATGCCGCGGCGGGTGAGCACCGTGCCGGTGAAGGTGGCGTCGCGGTTGGGCGCGATGTTCCAGTAATACGGCTGCGCGTATTCGAAGCCGCTGGTGCTGTCCAGGCCAAAGGTCGGCGGCAAGAAGCCCGAGCGGCGCTTGTCGCTCAGCGGAAAACTCAGGCTGGGCAGCGGCAGCACCGGGACGCCCTTGAAGCTCAGCACCGCGTCGCGCGCCTCGCCGGACTCGTCTTCTTCGTCAATGCGCACGCTGCCGGCACGCAAGATCCAGTCGGGCATCCAGCTCGGGCCGGGCTGCCGCTGGCAGGTGGTGTAGGTCGCGTTGCGGATGACGGCGCGCTTGTCGTCGATGAAGTCCACGCGATCGGCCGTGCCGTAGGCGTCGTTGCGCAGGAAGCGGTAGCTCGGCGTGACGAAGAAGCCCTCGAACGCATCGACCTTGAGTTCGAGCAGCGGGCCCTCGAACAGGTTGCCCGAACGGTTGATGCGCACGTTGCCGCGCGCACGCGCCAGGTCGTCGGGCTGCCAGTATTCAATGCGGTCAGCGCGGATCACCATGTCGGCGCGGCGCATCTCGGCATTGCCCTCGACCACGGTGTCGAGGTTGGGGCGGCCGCTGACACGGTCGCCAAACAGGAAGGTGGGCCGCTGTGCGCGCTCGCCGGGGCCAAAACCCGGCTGCAGCATCGGGCTGGGCTGCAGGCGGATCACGCTGTCTGGCGGTGCGGATTGCGCCAGCGCCGTCGCAAGCTGCGGGCCCTGTGCCGCGTGAAGCCACAACAGCGCCCCCAACAGCACGCCCGACATCACGCCCGGCACCACGCCCAACGCGCCGCGCCGCACGGTCACCGCGCGGGCTTGTCGGGGCGCATTCGCGGGGGAAGACCAGAGGCGCATTTGTAGAATCGATTATCCATGAGCACCCCCTCGACGCCGGCGAACGACAACGCACCCGCCGCTTCCGTGAGCTGGGCCGACCCCGCACGGGGAGCCGCCTGCAGCACGTGGCTGGCATCGGTGGCGCCTGCGCACGGCATCGATGTGGCTTCGCTGCGCGTGGCCTCGGCCGATGCGAGCTTTCGCCGCTACCTGCGGGTGAACAGCCGCACTGCAGCCTGCGGCAGCCTGATCGTGATGGACGCACCGCCCGACAAGGAGAACTGCGAGCCGTTCGTGCGCATCGCCGCGCTGCTGCACGACGCCGGCCTGCTGGCGCCGCGCGTGCTGGCCTGGGACGCGCCGCAGGGCTTCATGCTGCTCGACGACCTGGGCACGCAGACGATGATGGACGTCATCGACCGCGACAACGCCGTAGCCAACCTGCCGCTGTACCTGCGCGCGGTGGACGCGCTGGTGGCGTGGCAGCGCGCATCCAGGCCCGGCGTGCTGCCGCCGTATGACGAAGCGCTGCTGTCGCGCGAACTGTCGCTGTTCCCCGACTGGTATCTCGCGCAGCACCGAAAGATCACGCTGGGTGACGCGCAGCGGTCCACGCTGGACCAGCAGTTCCAGCTGATCATGCAGCGCAACCTGGCCGCGCCGCAGGTGTTCGTGCACCGCGACTTCATGCCGCGCAACCTGATGCTGCCCACCGCCGGCGGCGATGGCCGACTGGGCATCCTGGACTTCCAGGACGCGGTGCACGGGCCCATCACCTACGACATCGCAAGCCTGATGCGCGACGCCTTCCTGAGCTGGGACGAGGAGTTCGTGCTCGACGTGACGGTGCGCTACTGGCAGGCCGCGCGCAAGGCCGGGCTGATGGACTTCGAGGACTGGCACAGCGACTTTGGCGCGTTCTACCGCGCGGTCGAATGGATGGGCCTGCAGCGCCACCTGAAGGTGGCGGGCATCTTCGCGCGCCTGACGCTGCGCGATGGCAAGCCGAAGTACCTGGCCGATGCGCCGCGCTTCATCCGCTACATCCGCGCCACCGCCAGCCGCTACCGCGAGCTGGCCCCGCTGCTGCGCCTGATCGACGAGATCGAAGGCACCGAGCAGGTGGAAGCCTTCTCGTTCGGGCGCGCCTGACGCGGCACGCACCGCTGCCGCCCTACGTCACCGCGCGCCGCGCCGTCCATGCCACGCCTCTTCTGCCCCGAGCCACTGCACAGCGGCCTGTCGCTGGGCCTGCCGCCGGGTGCGGCGCGCCATGTGCAGGTGCTGCGGCTACAGCCTGGCGATGCGATCACGCTGTTTGATGGCCGCGGCGGTGAACACGAGGCCACCATCACCCGCATGGGCCGCAGCACGGTCGATGTGCAGGTAGGTACGCATCACGCCGTCGAGCGCGAGGCGCCGATCCATGTGCATCTGGCCCTCGGCATCCCGGCCAACGAGCGCATGGACTGGCTGGTGGAGAAGGCCACCGAACTCGGCGTGGCCGGCATCACGCCGCTGATGAGCGCGCGCAGCGTGCTGCGGCTGAGCGGCGAGCGCGCCGAGAAAAAGCAGGCGCACTGGCAGTCGATTGCGGTGGCCGCCTGCGAGCAGTGCGGGCGCAACCGCGTGCCACCGGTGGCCACGCCGGTGGCTTTTGATGCGTGGCTTCGCGGTGCGACGGCCCCACCTGGTGCAGCATCTGCGGCCCCTGCCGCTTCCGGCCCCACCTTGCGGCTGGTGCTGTCGCTCGCTGGCGATGCGTTGCCCCTGTCTTCTTTGTCTGAATCGCTTCAAGCCAAGGCGCCTGACGTCGGCGTCATCCACGGTTGCGTGTACCTGCTCAGCGGGCCCGAAGGCGGCCTGTCGCCTGACGAAGAGGCCGCCGCACGCGCGCAGGGCTGGCAGCCGGTGACGCTGGGGCCGCGCACGCTGCGCGCCGAAACTGCGCCGCTGGCGACACTGGCCGCACTGACCCTGGGCGCATACTCGGGCGCATGAATCGCCACCTTGCGCTGCTGACGCTCTGTCAGGGCCTGTTCCTCACCAACAACGTTACCTTCATCGCAATCAACGGGCTGGTCGGCCTGTCGCTTGCGCCGTTCGGCTGGATGGCCACGCTGCCGGTGATGGGCTATGTGGTGGGCGGCGCGATGTCCACCACGTTGGTGGCGCGCACGCAGTCGCGCTTTGGCCGCAAGGGCAGCTTCCAGATCGGCGCGGTGGTGGCGCTGCTGTCGTGCCTGCTGTGCGCCTATGCCGCGTTCAGCCGCAACTTCTGGCTGCTGTGCGCTGCCACGCTGATCGCGGGTTACTTCAGCGCCAACGCGCAGCTGTACCGCTTTGCCGCGGCCGAGCTGGCGGCCAAGGGCATGCAGGAGAAGGCGGTGTCGTGGGTGATGGCCGGCGGCCTGATCGGTGCGGTGATCGGCCCGAACCTTGCCAAGTACACGCGCGAGTGGTTCTCGGTGCCGTTTGCCGGCGCCTATGTGGCGCTCAGCGGTGTGGCGGTGCTGTCGTTCATCGTGCTGTCGTTCATCCAGTTCCCGCCGGCACCGCCCAAGAAGCCGGGCAGCACCGGCGGGCGGCCGCTGTCAGAAATCATGAAGCAGCCCACCTTCATCGTGGCCGCCGCCGCGGGCGCCTTGAGCTACGGCGTGATGAACCTGCTGATGGCGGCCACGCCGCTGGCCATGCAGCAATGCGGCCTGCCGTTTTCGGATGCAGCGTTTGTGCTCGAGTGGCACGTGATCGGCATGTTCGCGCCGGGCTTCTTCACCGGTCACCTGATCAAGCGCTTTGGCGTGCTGCAGGTGATGAGCGTGGGCGTGGTGCTCAACCTGGTGTGCATCGCGGTGGCGCTGTCGGGCGTGGAGCTGCACCAGTTCCTGGTGGCGTCCTTCCTGCTGGGCGTGGGCTGGAACTTCCTGTTCACCGGCAGCACCACGCTGTCGCTGTCCACCTACACGCCGGAGGAGCGCGACCGCGCGCAGGGTGCGCTCAACCGCTTTGTGTTCATCACGCTCGCGCTCAGCTCGTTCTCGTCGGGCGTGCTGGTGACCACGCAGGGCTGGTCGCTGCTGAACTGGGGCTCGCTGCTGCCGGTCGTGCTGACAGGTGCAGCCCTGCTGTGGCTGGCGATGAAGCGGCGGGCAGCGGCTGTCGCTACCTGAGCCGCGCCTCAAACAGCAAGGGGCCCGAAGGCCCCTGTGCACTGTCGACCGGTCAGCCCGACTCAGGGCATCGCCGCAATCACCTGCGCCACCGCCGCCGTCAGGCGCTTGGCGTAGGGCACATGCAAGAACTCGTTCGGCCCATGCGCGTTGCTCTTGGGGCCGAGCACGCCGCACACCATCATCTGCGCCTTGGGGAAGCCCGCGCTCAGCATGTTCATCAGCGGGATGGTGCCGCCCTGGCCGATGTAGCCCACCGGTGCGCCGAAGTGCGCCTGTGACGCCGCGTTGAGCGCTCGCTCGAACCACGGCGCGGTGTCGGGCGCGTTCCATCCGGTGGCGCCGCCGTTGCTGTCGAAGGTCACCTTGGCCTGATACGGCGCGTTGTCTTCCAGCAGGGCCTTCAGGTCCTGCACCGCCTGCGCGGCGTCCACCAGCGGTGGCAGGCGCAGGCTCAGCTTGAAGGCGGTGTAGGGGCGCAGCACGTTGCCCGCGTCCTTCAGCGCCGGAAAGCCCTCGGCGCCGGTGACGCTGAGCGTCGGCGTCCAGGTGCGGTTGATGAGGGCCTGCACCGGGTCGGTGGTGGTGGGCAACGCAAACGCGGTGGAGCCGCCGCAGTCGTAGTGGGCCCACGGGAAGCGCTTGTAGACCTCGTCACCCAGGATGGCGGCAGTGGCCTTCGCTTGCGCCAGACGTTCGCCAGGCACCTCGCAATGAAAGCTGTCGGGCAGCAGGCGGCCGGTCTTGCTGTCTTCCAGGCGGTCGAGCAGCTGGCGCATGATGCGAAAGCTGCTGGGCACCAGGCCCGACGCATCGCCCGAGTGCACGCCCTCGGTCAGGATCTCGACCTTCAGCGTGCCGCTGGCCATGCCGCGCAGGCTGGTGGTCAGCCACAGCTGGTCGTAGTTGCCCGCGCCGCTGTCCAGGCAGATGACCAGCGCCACATCGCCCAGCCGCGGGCGCAGCGCGTCGATGTAGGGCATCAGGTCGTAGCTGCCCGATTCCTCGCAGGTCTCGATCAGGCCAACGATGCGCGGATGCGCGACCTTCTGCGCCTTGAGCGCCTGCACCGCGGCAATGCTGGCGTACACCGCGTAGCCGTCATCCGCGCCGCCACGGCCATACAGCTTGCCGTCCTCGTACTTGGGCGTCCACGGGCCGAGGTCCTTGCGCCAGCCGGTGAACTCGGGCTGCTTGTCCATGTGGCCGTACATCAACACGGTGCCCTGGGCCCCCACGCTCGCCACTTCGTGTGCTTCACTGCCCCCCGAGGGGGCCTTCGCGCCTTGGGACGGCCCGGCGGCGCTCATGGTCTGGCGGCTGCCGCCGTTGCCCGCACTCGCGGGCACCTCAAAAAAGATGACCGGCGTGCGACCCTCCAGGCGGATCAGCTCGAGCTTCAGGCCCTCGACCTTTTGCTCCTCCACCCACTGCGCGGCGCGGCGCAGCACGTTGTCGATGTGGCCGTTGGCCGCCCAGTCCTTGTCGAAGCCCGGCGACTTGGCCGGGATGGCGATGTAGTCGGTGAGCTGGCGCACGATGTCGCCGTCCCACTTGGCGCTGGCGTGGGCCAGTGCGGCAGCGGCGTCCAGGGTGCCTTCGGGCATTTCGCGGTGGATGGGGGCGTTCATTCGATGTCTCCGGGAAGAAGCGGAACTCTACGCCGAATCGACGGACGTCTCACGCGGTGCCGCGCATCCACCCCAGCCCTGCCGAGGTGCCGCCCGGCTGCGCGCCGCGCGCGGGGCGGTATTCGCAGCCGACCCAGCCGTCCCAGCCGCATTGCGTAGCGACTTCGTCGATCACCTTGAACAGGTAGGGGTAGTTCATCTCGCCCACGTCGGGCTCGTGGCGCTCGGGCACACCGGCAATCTGGAAGTGGCCGACGCGGCCGGTGGGCAGGTACTGGCGGATCTTCATCGCCACATCGCCCTCGACGATCTGGCAGTGGTACAGGTCGAACTGCACCTTGCAGTTGGCCGCGCCGATCTCGGCCACCAGCGCATGCGCGTCGTCCTGCCGGTTGACGAAGAAGCCGGGAATGTCGCGGGTGTTGATCGGCTCGATCAGCACGTCGATGCCGAGCTTGGCCGCCTCGGCCGCGGCGTGGCGCAGGTTGGCCACATAGGTGGCGCGCAACGCCTCGCGCGTCTGGCCCGCAGGCACCAGACCGGCCATCACATGGATGCGCGGGCACTGCAGCACCTGCGCGTAATGCAGCGCGCGCGCGATGCCCTCGCGGAACTCGGCCTCGCGGCCGGGCAGGCAAGCCAGGCCGCGCTCGCCACTATCCCAGTTGCCTGGGGGCGCATTGAACAGCACCTGCTTCAAGCCATGCGCCTTCAGCTGCTGCGCAATCGCCTGCGCGTCAAACGCATACGGAAACAGGTATTCGACGCCCTGAAACCCGTCGCGCGCAGCCGCCGCAAAGCGGTCCATGAAGTCGAGCTCGGGGTAGAGCATGGAAAGGTTGGCGGCGAACTTCGGCATGTCGTTTCGTTTCTCAAGCAATGATCACCAACGGGTCACCACCGCGCGCCGAACTGGCGGCGCAGCTCGTCGATCTGCGCTTCGGTCAGCGGCGCAGGCTTCGGCTGGCTCATCAGCCACAGGCGCGCGGTTTCTTCCAGTTCTTCCAGCGTGGCCATCGCAGCGGCCGGGCTGTCGTGCCAGACGTTGGGGCCCAGGCGCTCGAGCATCACCGCGCGGACGGGTGCGCCACGTTCACCCCAGCGCGTGATCGCCTGTGCAATCAGCGCAGCGGCCTGCGGGTCGCCGGGGCGGTGGTACGGAATCAGCGGCACATGGCCGACCTTCATCACGAAGTAGGGCGTGATGGCGGGCAGCCACTCGCCACCGGTGTTTGCGCGCTCCACCGCCGCCACATCCAGGCTCAGCGCCACGCAGTGCGTGCTGTGGGTGTGGATGACGCAGCGTGCGCCCGCATCGAAGCGCGTGGCCGCGGCGTAGATCTGCTGGTGCACCGCGATGGTCTTGCTCGGCCGGTCGCCACTGAGGTGCTGCAGTTGCGCGCCGACCTTCGCGATGCGCGCCGGGTCGAGCCGGCCCAGGCAGGCATCGGTGGGCGTGATGAGGAACGTGTCGTCTTCCAGCCGCACACTGATGTTGCCCGCGGTGGCATGCACATAGCCGCGCGCGAACAGGCTTTCGCCGATGCGGCAAATTTCGTCGCGGGCCTGCGTTTCAGTCATGGTGCGGTCATGGTGTGAGGGTGCGGAACGCGCGGATGAAGAAATCATCGCCGCCGAAGTTGCCGCTCTTCAAAGCGAGGTGCACCGCCGCGCTGTCCACGCCATCCACAGCGGTCGGCGCGTGGCACCACGGTACGCCCGGGTCGATCTGCGGGCCGATCTGCAGCTGCGCCACGCCGAGAGCCTGCACGCAGGCGCCCGAGGTCTCGCCGCCGGCCACCACCAGCTGGCGCACGCCGGCCTGCACCAGGCCACGCGCCACCGCAGCCAGGGTGTGTTCAATCATCTCGCCGGCGCGGGCCACGCCCACCTCGGCCTGCACCGCCTTCACCGCCTCGGGTGCCGCGGTGGAATAGACCAGCACCGGGCCCCCCTTGAGCTGCGGCGCGGCCCACTGCAGCGCATGCGCAGCCACCGCATCAGCGCCGTCGCGCACGATGGCGCGCGGGTCCAGCGCGAGCGCGGGGCGGCCCTGCGCGATGAAGTGCGCCACCTGCCGGTTGGTGGCCTGCGAGCAGCTGCCCGACACCACCGCCTGCAGGCCCTGCGCCGCGGGCAGCGCGCTCGCCTGCGGCGACGGCCTCAGGCCGAAGTTGCCGGGCAGGCCGATCGCCACGCCCGAGCCAGCGGTCACCAGCGGCAGGTCGGCGATCGCCGGGCCCAGGCGCAGCAGGTCGTCGTTGGAGACGGCATCGACGATGGCGATCGATGTGCCCTCTGCCTTCAGCTGCGCGATGCGCGCGCGAATCGCCTCCGGCCCCTGCGCCACCGCCTTGTGGTCGATCAGCCCCACCTTGCGGCGGCACTGCGCCTGCAGCACCCGCACCAGGTTGGCGTCGGTCATGGGGGTGAGCGGGTGGTCGCGCATGCCGCTGTCGCTCAGCAGCACATCGCCCACGAACAGATGGCCCTTGAACACGGTGCGGCCGTTGTCGGGGAAGGCCGGCGTGGCGATGGTGAAGTCGGTGCCGAGTGCTTCCATCAGCGCCTCGGTGACGGGGCCGATGTTGCCCGCGGGCGTGCTGTCAAAGGTAGAGCAGTACTTGAAGTAGATCTGCTGCGCGCCCTGCGCCTGCAGCCAGCGCAGCGCGTCGAGCGATTGCGCGATGGCCTCGGCCGCGGGGATGGTGCGCGACTTCAGCGCCACCACCACCGCGTCCACCTCGGCCGACAGCGGCGCGGACGGCACGCCGATGGTCTGCACCGCGCGCATGCCGGCGCGCACCAGGTTGTTGGCGAGGTCGGTCGCGCCGGTGAAGTCGTCGGCGATGCAGCCAAGCACGATGGGCATGGGCGCCGTCCCTTCAGCCCTTCACCGGAATCTTGATCGCAGCCGGGTTCTCGCGCACATACTCGCGCACGATGGCCTCGAAGCTCGCATCGGGCCGCAGGCCCAGGCCCGCAGCGCGCACCGCGTTCACCCGGCCCGGCCAGCTGTAGACCAGCTTCTCGATCGCGGGGTCGGGCTTCCAGTCCAGCAGCGCGGTGCCGGCGTCACCCGCCACCGCATGCAGCGCGTCGGCCATCTGGCGCACGCTGCAGGTGATGGACGGGAAGTTGAGCGCAGTGCGCGGGCCCCATTCGGCGTCGCTGGCCTGCACCGCGCGAATGAGTCCGTCGATGGTGATGCGCGGCGACGCGAGGGCCACGGGTGTGTCCGGCGCCACCGGCACCACTGCACGCACGCCCGCCAGCGGCTCGCGGATCATGCCGCTCAGAAAGCCCGAGGCCGCGCCATTGGGCCGCCCCGGCCGCACCGACACCGTCATCAGCCGCACATTGCGGCCGCGGATGAAGCCCTTGCGCGCGAAGTCGGCTACCAGCTGCTCGCCGATGAACTTCTGGATGCCGTAGCTGCCCTGCGGCGTGGGCAGGGTGTGGTCTTCGATGACGGCCGGCATGGGCTGCTCGGCCGAGCCGCCGAACACCGCGAGCGAGCTCGAGAACACCACGGTGGGTTGGTGCCCCGCGTGGCGGCAGGCCTGCAGCAGGCCCAGCGTGGCATCCAGATTGCTGCGCATGCCCAGGTCGAAGTCGGCCTCGCATTCGCCACTGACCGCCGCCGCGAGGTGATAGACCACCTGCGCATCCTTCAGCGGCAGCTGGCCTTTGGCGATCAGCTCGTTCAGGTCGCCGCCCACAAACTTCACACGCGCATCCGCGGCCAGATCGGCGGGCGGCTCGGTGCGGTCGCTCAGGGTGATGGTGCGAATGGCTTGCGGCGCGGCGCCTGCGACGCAAAGCTGGCCCTGCGCCAGCAGCGTGCGCGCCAGACGCGCGCCGACAAATCCGCAGCCGCCGGTGATGAGGATGTGCATGTGGTGGTCCTTCGGATGAATGGGTCGCGTGGAGTGTGTATGGGTCTGTGTCGATGTCGGTGGTCGTGGGCGGGGCGATGCGCGTTTGCGCTTCAGCGCGCCTCGGCCAGAAACTTCAGCAGATGCTGCGCCACGAGATCCGGCGCCTCGCGCTGCGGAAAGTGGCCCACCCCCGGCAGCAGCTCGCGCCGGTACGGACCGCGGAAGAAGCTTTCCTTGTTGGCCGAGGTGACGGGCAGCGTCACGCCGTCGGCTTCGCCGTGCAGCATCAGCGTGGGCACGCTCAACACCGGCGCGGGCGTGAGCGCCGCGTCGTCGGCCGCATAGGCCGGGTCGGACGGCGCATGGGCCCAGCGCTGCGAATACGAGTGCAGCGTGATCGGCACCCAGTCGTCGTTGTCGAATGCCGCGGCGGTGGCCTCGAACTCGGCCGGGTCGTACCAGCCCGCGGGCGCCCAGGTGTCCCACATGATCTTCGCGAAGCCGCGCCGGTCTTCGGCCACCACGCGGTGGCCGCGCTCGGTGGCCATGAACCAGTGGTACCAGTACAGCCGCGTTTGCTCCATGGTGAGTTTCTGGTCGGGCGTGTTGGTGCCATAGCCCACCGACAGCATGGCCAGGTGGCTGGCGATGCCGGGCGCCAAACCGCAGGCATTCGCCGCGGCACGCGCGCCCCAGTCGTGGCCGACGAGTGCGGGCTGCTTCAGGCCCAGTGCGTTCACCAGGTCCACCAGGTCACGCCCCAGCGAAGCCAGCTGCCCGGTGCGCGGCGTGTCGGCACGCAAGAAGCTGGTAGGCGCAAAACCGCGCAGCGCCGGCACGATGACGCGCCAGCCCGCCGCCACCAGCTGCGGCGTCACGCGCGCCCAGGTGCGGATGCTGTCGGGCCAGCCGTGCAGCAGCACCACGGTGCGCTTGCCCCCCGGGTTGTGGTCTTCATAGCCCACGCGCAGCAGCGGGGTGTCGATGAAATGGATCATGGCGTTCGCGACAAGGTCAAGCCCGCGATTGTGGTCGTGCGCCGCGCATTCCCCTGTCGCGCGCTGGTCGCGCACTCAGGCCCGGGGCTTGCCTTTGCCCTCACTTTGGCCCGCGGGCAGCGTGATGCCCGGGAATGCTTAAAAAATAAGGGATAAGCGAAAAAATCAGTTTGAATGCGTTGAAATGACACAATAAATTTTTATTTTTAATACCACTAA
>JACCDK011221335.1_pt1 | contig 17470 bp, 5 predicted proteins | sample 7445871 | NCBI WGS metagenome assembly JACCDK01 (sample SAMN15323436, study PRJNA562643) | freshwater metagenome | isolation source: river surface water | place: USA:Blue River Watershed | collected 2017-08-15
AATCGCCAATTTCTACGTTAATAATACCGTCGCGGTCAAGAAAGATTGCTTTATTCATATTCAAAATTACGATTTCAAAATATTATTTATCTTCGTAGATACAAAAAATGTCAGATAGCTTAGTAATCATACCTACTTATAATGAAAAAGAGAACATCGAGAAGATGATTCGCAAGGTTTTTTCATTAGACTTTCCTTTCCATCTATTAATTATTGATGATGGTTCTCCGGATGGTACCGCAGAAATAGTTAAGTCACTTCAATCAGAGTTCCCAGGTCATCTTTATCTCGAACAAAGATCGGGTAAATTAGGATTAGGTACAGCATATATTCACGGATTTAAGTGGGCATTGCAAAAGAGCTATGATTATATCTTTGAGATGGACTGTGATTTTTCACATAACCCCGATGATTTAATTAGATTAAGACAAGCATGTATTGATGGTGCTGAATTATGCATTGGCTCAAGATATATATCTGGTATCAATGTTGTGAATTGGCCAATGAGTAGAGTGTTATTATCATTTTATGCTTCTAAATACGTTCAATTCATTACAGGTATGCCTGTAAATGATGCGACTGCTGGCTTCAAATGTTATCGTAGAATCGTTTTAGAAACCATTAACTTAGATGCAATAAAATTTGTGGGTTATGCCTTTCAAATTGAAATGAAATTCACCGCATGGAAGTATGGCTTTAAATTAAAAGAAGTGCCTATCATTTTTACAGACCGTAGTGAAGGTACTAGTAAAATGTCGAAAGGTATTGTTAAAGAAGCAATCTTCGGTGTATTACAAATGAAATTCAGTAGCTTTTTTAAAAAATATCATCGTAAATAATTTTAAAAGATGAATCCTATTCTCGACCCTAATGCAGATAATCTCGACAATACTGAAAAAGATATTGAGAAGGTATTGCGCCCCTCGGCCTTCGATGATTTTACAGGTCAACATAAAATAGTTGAGAACATTAAAATTTTTGTTGAAGCTGCAAAGCGTAGAAAAGAAGCATTAGACCATGTGCTTTTACACGGCCCTCCGGGATTAGGTAAAACTACCTTATCACATATTATTGCAAATGAGTTGGGGGTTGGAATTAAAATCACATCCGGACCTGTACTTGATAAGCCAGGAGATTTAGCAGGTTTATTAACTAATCTAGATGAAGGAGATATTTTATTTATTGATGAAATACATAGATTAAGTCCGGTCGTCGAAGAATACCTCTACTCTGCCATGGAAGATTATAAAATCGATATCATGTTAGATGCGGGGCCGAATGCACGTTCGGTGCAAATCGGACTAAACCCATTTACATTAATTGGAGCTACAACACGATCAGGATTATTGACTGCACCACTACGTGCACGTTTCGGAATTAATGCAAGATTAGAATACTACGATTCAAAATTACTAACCACTATAGTTTTAAGATCATCTGAGATCTTAAAAACACCAATCACCGACGAAGGTGCCTATGAGATTGCAAGACGAAGCAGAGGCACGCCTCGTATTGCTAATGCATTACTCAGACGTACTAGAGATTTTGCCGAGATAAAAGGTAATGGTGAAATCAATACCGACATCGCAGAATATGCTTTGAATGCATTGAATGTTGATGAACACGGTTTAGATGAAATGGATAACAAAATATTAATTACCATTATTGAGAAATTTAAGGGAGGTCCGGTCGGACTTAAAACCATAGCCACCGCCGTAGGTGAAGACGAAGGAACAATTGAAGAAGTTTACGAACCATTCTTAATACAGGAAGGCTTTATGATGCGCACACCGAGAGGACGTGAGGCGACGGAGTTGGCGTATAAGCATTTGAGAGATAAGATAGGCGGGATTAGAAAAGGAAATACTTTGTTTTAGCACTCGAGATAATTACCTGCACCAGTAAGGGTCTATTCTATCGACCCGTTTGAAATTGATCGGGACGATGAAATTTATCGGGCGATGGAATATATCGGGCGATGGAAATAACGGGTCGATGAAATCGACCCCTACGGGTGCAAGTAATTTAATTGATGTTATACTTGATTCTGAAGTCAAGAAAATTCGCAACTTCCTTGTGTGCCTTTACCTCTACTCCTGCTATAATTTTATTGTTGAATAAATATTGAATACCGTGGCGGTGAAAAACTAATCCGTTGTATAAGCCTGGGTCGTAGATGTACACACCTAGTCGATGATATAATTCAATTTTGCCTAAATCGAATTGAATACCTGCCATTGTACCTGCTCTATATCTTTGTTCTGTGGAACCAACTTCTCTTCGATAACGTTCTTGTAAGGCATCGTCTTTATAAAATTCTATAGCAGAATTAAATGAGATAAGTTGTGCTAATTTTCTAACATAACTAGCTTCTATACCATAAATTAAAAATCTTTTCTTCTCACCATTTTGAACGGTTCTGCTACTTGCGAATGCGCTTAAATAAAATCTATTCGTTTTATTTAATTCTATGTTTTCTGATTTCTTGAAATTTCTTGCAATGGCAATTCTTTGTTGACTTACACCAAATTGTACGCTAGGGAAATTTAATCCGAGATTAGGGTCTTTTATACCCCCATTAGAAACATGATTAAAAGGAATGATAAAGAACAAAGAAGTACGGTCGCTGATGAAGTACTTCCATCCGGGGCCTAATGAAACAAAGCCACTAACAGGTAAACTATATGCAAAGTTATTCGGATTTTCTACTATATCATAAGGCTTATTCATAAAAGCAAATCCGGCTGTTGCTCTAAATAAAAAATAATTATTCTTAGAAATTTTAAACTGTGGCTCTACGTAATAATTCAGATGAATACCTTGTCCCAATACATTTGAATTACCATAATCATTGATACTTAATGTGAGTCCAGATTGCGGATAACAACTACATATATCGTAATTCTTCTGATTAATTTTTTGTTTATAGAAATCGAATTGCAATGCAACTGGATTATTAGATTTTATGGCAGCGATTTTTGAATTATGCGCTAAAGTAGTACCATAATGCACAGAAGCAGCCCAACCTAAACTTGAAGTTTGTGCATAAGCTTTGAATGCGACTAACAATAAAAGAAAGCTTAATACTACCCTCATATTATAAACTTACAAAATCTTAGACTATTTTTGATATTATGACTCATCGCGAAATCAGTCAATTTATTAAACAAGAATCTATAGCATTAGGTTTTTTATCGTGTGGAATTAGCAGAGCTCGTTTTTTAGAAGAAGAAGCTCCTCGTTTAGAATCATGGTTAAAATCAAATATGAATGGAGAGATGAGTTATATGGAAAACTATTTCGATAAGAGATTAGACCCACGCAAATTAGTTGAAGGATGTAAGAGTATTATTAGTTTAAGTTTTAATTATTACCCTGAGGAGCAGCAAAGAATTGATACATACAAGATTTCTAAATATGCATATGCAGAAGATTACCATGAGGTAATAAAACGTAAATTGAATTTACTTATCAAAAAAATACAAGAAAAAATCGGTGATATAAATACAAGATCATTTGTAGATTCTGCACCAGTGATGGACAAGGTATGGGCGAAAGAAAGCGGATTAGGTTGGGTGGGTAAACACAGCAATATAATAAGTAAAACACAAGGAAGTTTCTTTTTTTTAGCTGAAATATTAATTGACATCGAATGCGAATACGATCAAGCATTTCAAACAGATCATTGTGGTACATGTACCAAATGCATTGATGCATGCCCGACAGAGGCAATCGTTTCACCATACCTAGTAGATGGTAGTAAATGTATTTCATATTTCACCATAGAGTTGAAAAATGAATTTAATTCTAATATGAAATTAGATTTTGATGATTGGGTATTTGGTTGTGATGTATGTCAAGATGTTTGTCCATGGAATCGTTTTTCAATACCACATCAACATCAAGAATTCATGATAAAAGAAGAGATTAAAAATTATTCTAAAAATGATTGGGAAGAAATTACAGAAGAGAAGTTCAAAATCATTTTCAAAAACTCTCCAATAAAGCGTAGCAAATTCGAAGGATTCAAAAGAAACATTATTTATAACAAAAAAAGCTAGTCAAAATGGACTAGCTTTTTTAATGATATAAAATTAACGATTACTCGCTTACTAATACTTTATTCGTTAATGACTGTCCTTCGAATGTCACTCTAGTATAATAAACACCTGGAGTTACACCTTGTACATCAAGTGATACTTGTTGTACACCTCGACTAGCGTCATTGATATTAATAGACTTAATAGTTTTACCTAATACATCTATTAATTCGATAGTAACATCACCATTGTTTAATAAGTTTAGATCAAAGTTAAATGCATCATTAGTAGGGTTAGGCCAAGGAGCGTTTAATATCATATTTTCAGCAACTTGTTCTACACCTGAGAAACATCCAGCAAAATTAATTACAAACTTTTCTAACCTATCGTTTTGTCCGTTGATGTCATCTTGTAAATCACTGATATAAACAATTAATTTACGAACGTTTGTAGGGTGGCAATCTATACTATCATTGAAAACAAATGAGGCTACAGCTTGAGGTACAATTGAATCAATGAAAGTTTCTGTTCTCACTATAGCATCTTCTGGGTACCCACCATCTAAATAATAATTTACATTAAAATCTTTAATAGTAACTGTACCAGCGTTTTTAATTAAAATACTAACAGGTGTTTTACGGTCAACTTTTGCGGCAGCCGGACTTACGAAAGAAGATACTTGACCATCAATTATACTAGATATTGAAGAGAAGAAAGTTGAAGTAGCAGTATTATTAGATAAATCAATATCATCTGGTAAATAAGCTTCCACTTTCAAGTTATAAGTACCTGTAGCTGGTGGTTCAAAAGGAGTTGTAAATTCATATGTTAACACGTCTGAAGGCAACATAGGTTTATAAGGCTCTTCAACTGGAATTACCTCGTTAGCTATCTCTATATTGTCAACATAGTACTTAACATTCAATCCAGAAATCTTACTCAAACCAGGATTCTTAACAGTGATTGTCACTTTTACTTCAGAAGGGTAAACCTCTGGTGAAGGTAGTGGACTATCGATACTAACCAATTCAACGTCACCTCTGATTAAGAATTCATCGGCACCGATATCTGGGAACTCAGCATTACGAGGTTCACCATCGATGTCAGTATTGATTTCAGAGACAACTAATGCACCAGCATCTAAGAACTGATTCGTCATGTGTAAGTTTGAATCTGTGAAATAATCAGGATCAACACTTACAGATTTCTCATCTGTTAACGAAGTTTCTCTGTATTCTTCAAAGTTTAAATAATCAGTACCAGATACTCTTGCGAATAAAGTACCTTTTGTAAATAAGTTATTATTATCTGAAGTATCTAAAGTTCCATTATAAATGGTCATACAGAAACCAACATTGTTATTGTAGATAGAGTTATTTAATAATCTAACTTTATTGGTGTTGTCATCAGCTTTTAAAGCAGCACCAAATACAGAGTTACCTGTATAGTTGATAGAGTTGTAGTACATCTTTAGAGGTGTAACTTTTACAAGGTTTACCCCTGCTCCATCTGCACCTACTCTGAACTTACCACCTATCATGTTATTCGCAAACAAAACACCGTTAAGTCCGACGTTATCATTTAAATTCACACCAATAGTAGCGGCATTATTAATTACGTTATTAGTAATTCTTGTATCAGCTCTATTAAACTGAATACTAATACCAGTTGAGTTAGTTTGAGCTGGTCTCATCTTAATAGTATTAGCATTGATAGATACTATATCGTTATAAGAAGAGAATATACCAAGAGAGGCAGTTTTATAAATGAAGTTACTATCTACATAAATACCACTTTCTCTTAAGAACTGTGATTTACCTCTAAGTAAAACACCCACATTACCACCATAAATTTTATTATTCACGATGCTAATATTTGAACCAGAGAAGCCATCTACAGTAATTTGAGCAGAGTCGGTACTTGTGATACCAAATACGTTTGGTGATGTAGAATTAGTGTCCATCATCACAATACAATCTCTTATAATAATATCACTAGCTTGAGATGTAATTTGAATAGCAGCAGTACCAGCGATAGAGTTACTTGCATTTCTAAATGTGATGCCTTTGAAGGTGATAAATTTAGATCTATTTAAACGAACAATGTTTCTAGTAGTATTTGATGATACACCTGTACTGCTTATTGTAACATCTGCAGCATTACCTGATTCAGATCTGAAAACAATTCTATTTTCGTTAGAAGTATTTTTCGGATTGTTGATTGTGAATCTTTCGTTATAAGTACCTGGTCTGATGTTGAATGTAACCGGACCTGTAACACCACAAGAAATAGCATTTACAGCAGAAGTGATATCAGGGTAATTCGGACTTGTACCACCAATTGTGTAAGTGCCAGAATTTAATCCAGTACAGATTAAATTATAAACTGTATCATTTTTAGTAACAGGGTCACCAACTACTCTATCAGTAGGTAATACTCTAACATAAAACGGATAAGTGCTATTAGCAGTTGCGTTAAATGGAGTAGTAAATGAATATTCAAAATTTGAATAAGGAGTAGACAATGAGTTAGTAGAATTACTACCAATCGTTAAACTCTCACCACCTGAAGGAACCCAAGTAGTACCATCGCTAGAATATTGTAATTTAATGGTAGTACCATCTAAAGTAGTGCTACCTAAATTCATCATTCTTACTTTAATCGTATTAGGGTTCGTACTAAATACAAGAGGATTGATAGCAAGTAATGCTAAGTCTTTTGCATTAGGAATATATTCATCGGCACCGATATCAGTTTGAGTCGGATTTCTAAGTTCACCATCAAAGTCTCTAGGGATTTTACTGAAGTAATTACCCTTACTTTCAATTGCTGGGTTAGTTGAGTGTAAATCAAAGTTAGAAACAAACAATGGATTAGTTTCAATACTGTTTATTTCAAATCCTTGCATTGCAGTTTTTAGCTGTGACATGTTTGTTCTATCAGCCACCCAGAAAGCATATAATCCTGAATTCGGATCGTTATCAGTATAATATAAATTATAGTCAGATGCTCTCAATGAAGTTTGACTAGTTACGAAAAATGCATAACCACCACCTGAGCAATAAAATATATTATTAAATAAAGAAACGTTAGAACCAGATGCTAAGAAAAATGCAGCAGAGGTGTTAGGCGTTTCAACTGATACAGCATCATATTTAACTGAGTTATTATATAAAGCAATTTTATTGACTTCGTTTAAATAAATACCTGCGCCATTACCAGTAGATTTAAATCCGCCGCCAATCATATTATTAGAAATCAAGAATTCTGTACCACCTTCAACAGAGGTTAAATTTATACCTCTAAATCCTGCTCTTAAAATTCTATTAGCATTAATAACAGCGTCAGATTTAGAAGCAAGAATTCTTATACCTTCACTATTTACATTTGCAGCAGCTCTGAAGTTTATTTTGTTTTGTCTAATATTAGAAACGTTTACATATGAAGAATTAAAACCATATAAATTACATGAGTCAATTTGGTTGTTAATTACATTAATATTAGTAGAACGTGAACTTGTATTTCTTCCATAGAATTGCACACCACTTGTACCATTTCTCAAAGTTGAATTTGAAATAGTAACACCTTTAGTAAAGGCACCACTATCTATTCTTGCTTTATCAGAAAGTACAACAGGGAATTTCTGCTCATTTACACCTGTAGATGTTGGAACTGTAATTATACATGAATCAATAGTGACAAAATCTGAATTATTCGTGATGTTAACCCCTGATGCAAATTGAGTTGTTGAAGCAGTATTTGTAATTGTTAGTTTCTTTAAAAACAAATAATCGGTACCATCTACTTGTACTGCAAAATGGTTTACACTATTTTGATTAGGAGCAGTATTTTGAATAATTACATCTGATGCATTACCTGTAACAGATCTAAATGTTAATGTATTCGTAGGCGATACCCCTTTCAATGCTGGTAATGAAAAAGGAGGATAAGTACCAGGGTATACATTAAATACAGTAGGTCCACCGACACCGCAATCAAATGCTGCAATTGCAGCAGCAAAAGTCGGATAGTTCTTAGCACCTACAGGCCCACCGATAGTATAAGTACCATTCAAACCAACACATATTGACAACACTACTGAGTCATTCTTATTCCAAGTATCATTAGGTACAGCAGGAGAAACTCTAAGAGTTAAAGAATATAAACCCGGATTAGGGATATTCCATTGCTGAGCTAAATTGAAAATTTGTTTAGAATATGATTTACTAAGTTGTGTTAATTGAAAAGTTTCCGGATTAGTATAAGCACCAGAATTAACTTTATAACTTAAATTAATGGCATTACCATTCAAACTGGCTAAGCCATCATTTTTAATTACTACTGGTAAAGTATTTAATCCTTCTCTAGGTACAAAGTTTTTCTCTAATCCGAATGTTTGTAAATCAGTATTACTACGAATTACTTCATCAGCACCAAAGTCTGGAGTTTCAGGATCTCTTGGATGATTTTCAAAGTCAAATTGTATAAAAGATAAAACTGCAGCTTTACCAATCAAAGCATCGTTATCTATTCTCAATGTGGTTATAGAAGTAAACTGAGGGTTTACGTTTAACGATTGTGCATCTTTACCAGTACCTGCTCTTAGAGCCGTGATATTATTTCTGTTAGTACCCCCAATGTTTGCAAGAACAGATCCACTACCTAAGAAGTAAACATTATAATTACAAGTATCTAAGGTATTAGCTGCACGCACAATTAAAGTTGGTGCCCCACCGATAGCATAAAAAATATTATTCTTGATAGATATTTTTTGTGCTGGTAAGTTGGTAGAATTTTCAACAACAAAACATGCATTGTCAGGTGCTGAAGTACCTCCAGGTGCTGAGTATCTAATTGAGTTATTAAAGAATTGTAAATTTCTACAATATTCAACGTGTACACCACGTGAGTAATTCTGTTTAGAATTACCAGTGATCATATTATTATAAATATAACCTGCTGCACCAGCATTTACATTCCACACGAAAATACCAAATGTGCCATAGTCTCTTATAACGTTAGAATGCCAGCTAAAATTACCAGCAGCATTTCTAATACGCATACCAAACTGTGCTTCATTTGGGTTCACTCTACAATTAATTTCATTGTTAGCGATTAAAGGTATATTGTTAAAATCAACATCGATACCACTATAGCAATTGAAGAATTTATTACCTGAGATTTTATTTCCTCTTGCTGGCTGAACAGTACTTTTACCTAATAAACGAATACCGAATGAACCACCATAGATTTGGTTATTAGAGAATGTATTGTAATTCGCACAATTCTCAGCTAATGAAGTGTTATTAATATCTGAAGCTACAATTGGAATTGTATTACCATTAAATATTGTAAAATTTTCGTCTACTTTAATAATACATCTTGTAATGGTATTACTTTCTGATGGTTTACGCGTATCACGATTATAAGTCAAGTGAATTACTGATGCGAAATTATTAGATGAAGTAATATTTCTTGTATTAATAATTGTCAAGTCAGACAAAGTGTAAAATGAACAACCTTCAAATCGAATAACTTGATTACTGTATAAAGTATTATCACCATCATCTTGAATAATTACATCTGATGCTTTACCAGTTTCAGATTTAAATATGACGAAGTTTTTTGCTGATGCACCAACGAAAGGTTTTAATGTTAAATTTTCATTGTAAGTACCAGGGCGAATATTAAATGTTACCCTACCTATTACTTCTGAATTTGTAGCTAATAAATCTGTTAGGGCTTTTTGAATAGTTTGATAGTTAGCATTGCTACCTCCAATGGTATAGATACCACTAAAATATTTCTTTTGTGAAAACACTAAAGAAGATGTTATCAAAATTAGAAATAACGTACTGCTTAACTTTTTAATCACTTTGTTCATTTTTAAGGTTTATGTTTTTAAAATGCGATGTTCGAAAATTGAACATCGCATAACTATAATTTTATTTTACAATTACGAATCTGCCGTTATAACTTTGGTCACCAGCTTTAAGAACAAAGAAATATGTGCCCTCTGCTAATGTCTCATTATTAGTTTCTATGCTATGCTTACCTTTTGGTAAAGTACCTGCCTTTTCTAGCTTCACTAAACGGCCAGATAAATCGAAAACATTAATTTCTACTTCAGCTTCTGCATCAAGATCAATACCATAATATACCTTGCTGTTTGTAGGGTTAGGGTAAACAGCGAATAAAGTATTTTTAGCATTATTCTCAACACCTACTAAAGTTGAAACTGCAATACACAAACTATCATTTTCTGGTATTACGTCATCAAACAACTTAGTATAAGCACAGATATCAAAACTTACAGCTTTCTCTGGATCTATTTGATAAGTAAATGTATAATCTCTTGCCTCTTTCTTGTTAATAGCCTCAGAGATATTTTTAGTCTCTACTATTTGATTATTTACTTTTAATATCAATTGATAGTTGCTAGTTCTTAAATTACCATAGTTTGTAACTTTTACTTCAACATTTGTCAATGCACTTACAGGCAATCCGTTTAATGGTGACAAGTATGCTGAAACACCTAGGTCGGAGGTATCTAGTGAGAACACCCCTATTTTTATGGTATCATTAAAATTATTAAAGTCGTTATTAACAAATTTATTGTCTTGCGTTAACTTCATAATTTCAGAATAAGCAGCTAGCTTATGTAAGCCACCTTGACGAGTAGAGAACTTTCTAGGGAACAAGATAAATGCTGTTGAGTCGTATTTCAAAGCAGGGTTAAATACTTGTGTGACTGAATCAATAACTACTCCATCGAAAGTATATTTAAATTTAGTAGCTGTTAAATCAGCTCCTTTATTTTTCACTTCAATAATTACTCTAGCAGAATCTTGGAAAGTTGCACTATCTATTGGAGTGACAAATCTCAATAACGACATATCGAAACCAGGGATATACTCATCGCAACCAATGTCTGGTGTACTAGGATTTCTTTTTTCTCCGTCAACGTCTGTCGGAACGTTATCAAATGGCTGTGCTCTTCCATCTAACTCTACCTTGTTAATGTGTAAGTCAAAGTTAGATCTAAATATAGGGTCAAAAGCACCTAATCCGCCAGGTGAGTTACCCACGTTGAATGGTGAGTTACCTTGATCTTGTAAACCTAGAGTTGTTAAATCTGGACATACAGTGCCTCTCCATTTAGCGATATTAGTTCCTCTAGTGTACAATAAGTTTGAACCAGAACCGTAGAACTCTGTAACTCCATTGTTAGGCTCATCATCAAACTTCAAAGCGTAACCGTTTCCATAATTCGCAAATATGTTATTATAAATTGCTAAGCTATTTGAACGCATGATGTAAAATGCAGATGAACTATCGTTATTACCATCAAATAAAACAGAGTTGTTTAGTACTTCTATCGTACCTGATGAGTTAACCCCTTTTGATGGGAAAGCTCCTGTTGATTTTATAATCATCGCATGATCTCTACCGAAACCATCTGGGTCAAACCCACCTGCAATCATATTACTTGCTATAAGTCCTCTTGAAATAGTTCTACAACTATCCATTATGAAACCTGCACTTTGAGCATTTCTTACAGTATTATTAGTTATAATAAAGTCAGTTAATGCACCGTAAATATTAATACCTACACTATTCTTATTTCCATTTCTCATAGTAATATCATTACTACTGATACTATCTATTTGAGAGTAGAATACATCAATAGCTGCAGTGTATTGATTTCTGAATTTTGAGTTAATAATTTGGTTCGGACCTTTAGTAGCATTGTTTTTCAATCCTAAGAATCTCACACCAAATCCACCTCCTCTAAACTCACAATTCTCAATGTTATTATTGTTATTAGATGCTGGGTCTGTAAATGCTATTCTACCAGAACCTAATACACCCACTAATGTGTTTGCATCAACAGTAGAATCGAAATCGAAAATACAATTTGATATTCTATTATAAGCTGCTGAGTCTGCTAAGTGAATACCAGAAGCTCTTGCTTTTGCTGCACTCTTGAATGTTAAATTCTTAATGATGATGTGCTTAGTACCTTGTAATTGCATTACGTGGTGTTCTACTGCTTCATCAGTATTTTGGTATTGAATAGTTACATCTTTTGCATTACCTGATTTAGAAGTAAAAGTTACTGTAGTATCAAAATTGGTATTGATGTTTGGTATCGTAACTCTTTCAATATAGGTACCATTAGAAACTTTAAATACAATTGATGAATCAAATCCGCATACTAAAGCTGTAATCGCTTGTGCAAAATTACTAAAGTCTTCAGTACCATTCGTACCAATTGTGTAATCACCCTTCTTCAATCCTACGCATAAATCTTTACAAATTACCTCATACTTGGTAATAGTATCACCAACTAATCTACATTGAGAAGTTGGTACGATTCTAACACATAATGGTATTACTAAGAAATTAGTCTTATTGTATTTTGCTGAGAATGTAAATTCTTGCTCATCGTAGCGTGCCTTCAATTTCGTTAATTGTACACTCTCTGTACCTATCCATGTTTGACCTGAGTCTACTGAATATTCTAAGCAAATTGTTTTATCACTAATATTTGCATTACCATCATTTAATATTGTAACAGTGAAATCGTTTTGACCATATACTGCTCTTTCGTTTTTGATGTTTAATATACTTACGTCTAACCATTGTTTTTCGTATTCAATAGAACCGATGTCGGTAATACGCGGACTTCTTTTTCTATTATAGTAATCTCGATTAATGCCCGGAACTACTATACCTTTTTTATCGAATTGTAAAGTATCTGGTGATAAGTTTAAATCTATTCCACTTACAAAGCCTGGCTCTAAATCTAAGGATGCATCATCTTGTGCAGTATTCAACTCCCAAGTAGCAAAATCTTTTTGCGTGTTAGGTGGATAATATGCAAACTTCGATTGATATCCAGTGAAATAGTTATTGTGATTGAACTGCGAACGAGGATCGTTTGAATCAAAATAAATCACAAATGGTACTTGCGCTGCACCCGGAACCGAGTCAACCATTACAATGTTATTTTTAACATGGATGTTTGTAGGTGAAATTTTTACTGTTGTTGGGTTACCTGTTTCAGGATCTGGCAAAGTAATGTTCTCACTTCTCATAGATAATGCGGTTACTAAACCATTATATCTAATTGAGTTATAATATAAACCAATATTACTTGATCTCTTAATTAATACCGCAGCTGACGTATCTGCAATCGACGTTCCGAAATTATGTGTAATCCAGTTATTAGATACTATTAATCTATTATCAAAATTCGCATCTACACCAATAATTTTGATACCTACTTGTTTAGCATCAACAATTTTATTTGCGTTTATTAATCCCCCTGCACCACCAAAATTATATGAAATTGAAACGCATGATGCAGCTGAATTTATACGTGGTTCTAATAAATTAAAACCTATACTTTTAACGGTATTGTATTTTGCAAATACTCCGAATTGATAGAATTCTGAGATAATATTACTATCCACAATATTACCTTCGTCAAAATCAACTACTGATGATCCCATTAATGCTACACCTGCATAACCTCCTGAAATTTGATTTCTTACTATTCTATTGTAAGATCCATTTTTAGCGAAGGAGTTATTATCATCGACATTCATTTTAGATGTTGATGTAAATACAACTGGGTAAAATTCTTTATTTATTGAAGAATTGCTTACTTCAATTTTACAACCTTCTACAACGTTCGAACTAGATTCTTTAGTAAAGTGTATACCAGAACCGAAATTCAATCCCGTGTTTTTAATATTTAGATTTCGTAATCTAACAAACTGAGATCCATCGAATCGAATAGTATAGTGAATTCTATCTTTATCACCTGCTGGTGTAGTAGGTTGTTGAATTACTACTGCTGTATTTAAATTAGTATTGTGAGGCTGTAATGTTACTAATGGAGAATCTAAATTCACTAAATATCTAGGGATGTTAATTCTCTCAGCATATGGTGTAGCTGAAGGCTCAACATTTAAATAAATATCATCACAAACTCCACAATTACCTTTGATGTAATCAAATGCTGATTGAATATTGCTAAAGTTCTTTAATGAATCAACGTTTGTAGGGAATGGTGATTCATAACCAATATAATAATCACCTTCTATACCCGTACACTCTTCTCTACACTTTTCATTGTTAGAGAAAACAGTGTCGTTGACGGCCCATCCCGGACTTATCTTAATACACAAATTATATACTCCTCTTTCAGGTACTGAACATAAAGTTTTGAAAGTGAAAATTTGTGTATCACCTGTTTTCTTTAATGTTAATCTTACCGTATCGTAACCAGTAAATGAATAACCAGCTTCACCATCAGACATAGTGTATTGCAATGGTACTCTAATACCATCTAATGAATATTTACCTCTGTTTCTTAATTTAACTACAATCTTGTTTGGCTTAGTAAAACAAATCAAAGGATTCATTACTGTGTTCACATCTAAGTCGTAGTTAGGTACAGTAAATTCATCTGCACCAATATCGTTTATACCTTTTCTTGGATCACGATCAAAGTCAGTTGTAATATCTTGTCCGCCCGCTGCCTTACTCTCTATCGTTAAATCATAAGAGTGTAAATCATATGGCAATTGCTCAAACTTAATTGGCAATGCTAGTGACTTTCTTTCTCTTGATGAATTGTTATTATCGTTTTTGAATTCTGTCATTGCCACTAACGGACTCTGACTTGTTTGTCCGAAGATGTAATTCTTCTTCGTTGCCATTAAATTCGAAAGCCTTTGAATCAAAATTAAAGGTGTTGATTTACTTTTTGATTCAGTATAAAATAAATTATTATCTGATCCACTTAAGCCAGTATTAGGTGACCCTTGATTTCTAATTCTAGTATAATACTCTAAAGCAATAGCACCATTGGTAGAATATAAAATATTATTAAATGCCTCGATTTTATCATTCGTACTATTTACAATTAAACATCTTGCAACGTTTTCTGATACCGCTGTACCTGATGCTCTTGGTGCATCCATTAAAATTGTATTGTGTAAAATAGAAACACCTACTGTACTATTCATGTTGATTCCAGCAGTTGCTGTACTGAATGTTGTAAAGCCTCCACCAATCATGTTATTACTAACCACAAAAGATGATTTCTTTTGTCCAGGGAATTTCTTACTCAAACATGACTGCAAGAATATACCAGTAAATGAAACATCATAAATTTTATTTCCTGATATGGTGTTTTTATCATCACCATTTCTATCTCCTAAACCTTTTGCATATATACCCCAAGCGGTACCATCCATACCTAATTTACCGGTGATAATATTATGCAATACTCTAGTATCAGCAAAGTCTAAATAGACACCCGCTTTGTGAAAACTGGTGATAATATTATTCTCAATAAAGTTTTCTTTATCGCGTATCGCTGTGTCTTGTCCGAACATCGCAATACCATAATACCCTCCAAAGATTTTATTCTTTACAATTTTGTTGTAGTTACCATTCACTCCATATGATTGAGGTGCTACGGTAGTGTTCATTAGCGTACCAAGCTTACTAGAAACAATTGGTACTAATGAAAGTGGATAAGGAGTAATCGTTGAGTCGACTCGAATAATACAATTCGTGATTGTATTGTATTTAGAGTTACCAGCAAATTGAATACATGAACCATTAGAGGTACTTCTATTTTCAATCGTAAGATCTCTTAATGTTATGTATTGTGCATTATTAAATAATACAGTTGCGTGATTCTCTGCTGTACCATTGATATAGGTAAGCTTTGTAGAGAATACATTATTTTTTGATTTAAATGTAATCGTATTTATTGTCGATGAGTTTCTGATTTTCCAAAGGTTAATCTGCTCATCGTAGGTACCGTCAGCGATTTCGAAGGTAGTCGGACCTGCAACACCGCATTTCAAGTAATCATAAATTTCTTGGAAACTGGTGAAGTTAGTTAAGCTTGGTGCTTGGTTAGGGTCTATAGAAAATATTCCTTCTAAGCCTACACAAACATCAATGGTTAATGAATCATTTAATGGTCTTAAGTCACCAATGTTACCACCATAAATATAAACGGTAAGTTTAAATTGTTGGTAGGTAGTTCTCGTAATTCTTCTATTTACCGGAACTTGGAATGTTTGCGTTCTAAAGTATGTAGAAAGTTGAGTAGGTAAAATCTGAATTGCTGAATCAGGATCTAGTTGATCTACACCATTAATTTTATATAAAATAAATAATGGCTTATTACCATTCGCATTACCTTGATATCTGATTGTAAAATTCCAAGGTGTAGGTGCATTGTATCTAAATACATCTGGGGAAATACCAACAACTGCAAAGTCATCACCACCCGGACCGAATTCATCGCAACCAATATCAGGCGGATTTACTTGGTCTCTCAATTCACCATCAAAGTCAATTGGCACTTCAGTTAAAGCTGCAGTGTTACCTTTTTGATTGATATCGTTTGAAAGTGTATGTAAATCAGTGCTTGAAAAAAAGCTTGGATCTTTTGATATAGAGTTTAAGTCTTTTAAACTTATTTGTTGTAAATCTAATAAGCCTAATCTAGCTGCACCATTCCACCATGCAAAGCCTGTTGTAGGGTTATTCGCAGGATCGAAATTCCTTACCCATAAATCGTTATTATCTGAGATGATTACAGGGTTTGTTGCTGCGGTAGATGCATTGTAATATGCATATCCTAAATTATTCTGTGCAAAAATATTATTATAGACTCTAATGGTTCCGGTTGCTGTTGTACCAACAACATAGAATGCAGCAGTATTATCTACAACTCCAATGTTAACTGGTGCATCCATGAACACAGAGTTAAAGTAAACGTTCACCCAACCACAGCCATTTAATGATAAACCTCTAGGCAAATCATTTGCGGCAATGTTATTACTGAAAAAATCTCCAGCAATCATATTGTTATATACGTTTACGAATCTGTTTGTCGACGGACCTGTACCAGTTACGTTTGACATGTATATACCATGTTGACCAGCGCCCGAAACGTAGTTTCTTGTTATTTCAATATTACCCGGTGCAGTTGTTGTGATATTTTGTAACCAATAACCTGTTGATTTTTTATCAGCAGATGATGGTCTAAATTGAACATTGTTTTTTCTAATTTTTGTATTATTACCGTTGTTAACATAAATACCAAAGTAAACTACTTGTGATATTTTATTATTCTCAATTACTACAGCTGTATCTCTTGGTGTAATTCCAGCAGAAACTGCAATACCATAGTAACCTCCTGAAATTTTACAATTACTAATTGTTGCAAACTTTGCTGCAGGATTTGTTGTAAGTGTATAGGTCGGTGAGTTACCCATCGCCCCTAATAATACACCAGCAAATCCTCTATTATTAGAAATTGAGTCAACTGTAATTTCACAATTGTCCACTGTATTTCTGTCTGCGGATGTTAACATCTGGATACCTAT
>JACCDK010182197.1_pt1 | contig 17456 bp, 20 predicted proteins | sample 7445871 | NCBI WGS metagenome assembly JACCDK01 (sample SAMN15323436, study PRJNA562643) | freshwater metagenome | isolation source: river surface water | place: USA:Blue River Watershed | collected 2017-08-15
ACAATGCTTGTTTATACTACAGGACATGGCGTAAATGGTTTTACTTTAAATCCCGCAATTGGAACTTTTTATTTGTCACACCCAAATATGCAATTTTCTAAAGAGGGTTCTATTTATTCTATTAATGAAGGGAACTATGTTCACTTTCCGCAGGGAGTGAAAAATTACATTAAATATTGCCAGCTTGAAGAGGGTGATCGACCATATACCTCAAGATATATTGGAAGCTTAGTTTCTGATATTCACAGAAACATAATTAAGGGAGGAATTTATATTTATCCTACCAGTTCTAAAGCTCCAAACGGAAAGCTACGATTATTATACGAATGCAATCCTATGGCATTTATTGCCGAACAAGCAGGAGGAAAAGCAAGTGATGGTTATCAAAGAATCTTAGAAATTCAACCAACCGAACTTCACCAAAGAGTGCCATTTTTTTGCGGAAGCTACAATATGGTAGAAAAGGCAGAAGAATTTATGAGTGCGAGTAAATAGTAAAATCCCGAGAAGTTCTCGGGATTTATTTTTTATAGAATTTTAAAATATTTTGTATGTTTACAATAGTTAACTACTAAATAATTATAAAATGGATGAATTTTTAGTTTATTTAAAAGTTGGATTGGAGCATGTATTGAATATTCATGCCTACGATCATCTCTTATTTTTGATTGTACTTACCGTGCCTTATGTAGCAAAAGAATGGAAAAGGCTAATAATATTGGTTTCTTGCTTCACACTTGGACACACGATTTCTTTGTTGTTGTCGGTTTTTAATATTATTATGGTGAAAAGTAGTTGGGTAGAATTACTAATTCCGATAACCATTTTTATTACCGCTTTATCAAATATTATTTTGGCTGGAAAATCCTCCAAAAACGGAACGATTACTTTCATTGGGGGGGTTACCATATTTTTTGGAATAATTCATGGCCTTGGTTTTTCGAATTATTTTAACACCTTGTTACCCGGAAAACCAATAGAAAAATTGGTGCCTCTATTGGAGTTTGCATTAGGAATAGAACTGGCTCAGTTAGTAGTTGTAATTGTTGTGTTAATTTTAGCATTTATAGCGCAAACACTCTTGAAATTTAACAAAAGAGATTTTAATTTGATTATGTCTAGTTTTGTTTTGGGAGTTGTAGTACCCTTAATTATAGAAAATCCTATTTGGAAGAAATAAATTGTATTAAATACCATTGGGTTAGTATATTTGTAAACCCAATTAATAAACTTAGCGCCAGCAGCTAAATCATGAAAGAAAAAAAGCAAAATAAATACGATAAGGCTTACCTAAGAATTGCAGCCGAATGGAGTAAACTTTCCTATTGCAAAAGAAAGCAAGTAGGTGCCATCATTGTTCGCGACAAAATGATTATTTCTGATGGATATAATGGTACCCCTTCTGGGTTTGAAAACTGTTGTGAAGATGAAGAAGGGTTAACCCAATGGTATGTGCTTCATGCAGAAGCCAATGCCATTTTAAAAGTAGCTCGATCTACTCAAACTTGTGATAATGCTACATTATATATTACCCTTTCACCTTGCAAAGAATGCAGTAAATTAATTCATCAATCGGGGATAAAAAGGGTGGTTTACAAAGAAGGTTACAAAGATACTTCAGGATTGGATTTTTTGGTAAAAGCCGGAATTGAAGTTGCTCAAATAGAAGATTTAGAATAACATTTACCCCAAATGCTATTACATTAATAATGAAAATAGAAAAAACCTATTTACCTATTTTGTTGTTCTCCTGCATTGCCTTGGGAATTGTAATAGATCAAATCATTAATTATCCTGCATCCAAAGAAGCTTTTGGTAAAAAATATGCAAAAACCAAACTCAATTCACTTCTAGATTTTATTGATAAAGAGTATATAGACGACGTACAAACTGATTCTATTGTGGATTTAACTGTCACCAATATTTTAGCCCATCTTGATCCGCATTCGGTTTATGTGCCAAAAAGTGAGCAAGCCTCTTTAGCAGAAAATATGAAGGGGGACTTTGTAGGAATAGGGGTTAATTTTTACTCTTATAAAGATTCAATTGCCGTAATAAAGCCTATTGAAAATGGTCCTGCAGCAAAGGCAGGCATTAAAGGAGGAGATCGAATTTTGTATGCCGATAACTTTCAGCTTTTTGGGAAAAATCTAAAAAACGAGATTTTATACAGTAAATTAAAAGGAGAAAAAGATTCGGAAGTAACGCTAACGGTTTATAGAAAATCGGAAAATAAAAAACTTAAAATTAAAATAAAGCGCGATGTCATTCCGATAAAAAGTATTGATGCCGCCCTATTGTTAAATCCTTCTACTGGCTATATAAAAATTAATCGATTTGCTGAATCTACAGGTAAAGAATTTCATAACGCCTTGATGAAATTAAAGAAAAATGGTATTAATTCATTGGTAATTGATTTGCGTGAAAACGGAGGCGGATTCATGGAAATGGCCGTTCAGGTTGCCGATGAATTACTTAAAGACAAGGAGTTAATTGTATTCACAAAAAATAAAAAAGGGAAAATAGAGAAAACCTTTGCCACTGAAAACGGAAACTTCGAAACGGGAAAAGTTTCGGTATTGATTAATGAGAATTCGGCTTCGGCAAGCGAAATAGTAGCAGGTGCAATTCAAGATAATGATAGAGGAACGCTCTACGGAAGAAGGTCATTTGGAAAAGGATTAGTGCAACGCGAATTAAACTTTGAAGATGGCTCTGCTGTTCGATTAACCATTGCAAGATATTACACCCCATGTGGTCGCTCTATTCAAAAATATTATAAAAAAGGAGATAGCGATTCGTATTATAGAGAATCTGAAAACCGACATGAAAGTGGCGAATTATATGATAAAGGGAAAATAAAAATTCCCGATTCCCTAAAATTTAAAACAAAAAAAGGACGTTTTGTATACGGAGGTGGCGGTATTGTGCCTGATGTTTTCGTGCCATTGGAAGTTTCTAAGGGAAATGAAACCTTAGATTATATTTTGCAAACTGGCATAGTTGGCCATTTTGTTTTTGAACAATTGGATCACCACCCTAAGGATTTTAAAGGTGATTCATTTGATACCTTTCAAGCAAAAATGAAAACCAATACCTATTATTTAAAACAATTTCAAAAATACTTATCACAAGAAGGAATAGATGTTGGCATTTCTGATAACGCAGAATTAGTCAATAGATACATCACCGCAGAATTTGCCCAACAATTATTTGGAGAAAATTACTATTATCAAGTACTCTTAAAAGAAGATGCTATGATAAAAACTGTATTAAAAAAATAATTATTGATTTTTAAGTTTATCGTCAATTTTCTTAGACAACTTAAATATTAGTAAAATAAAAATAGCGCAAAAAGAAGCAACTACTCCAATAAGTGCTATGCTACTATTCCCTTCAAAAGGCTTGTTAAAATCAATCATAGTGAAATTAAAAATCACTAAACCTATGGCAATTAGTATGAGTATCGAAGTAAAAATTTTCATAACAATATTTTAAAGTGTAAAAATAATAAAAAAGCAATTAAAGAAATAATCCTTTAACATTAGCGGCAAATAATTTAACAGCAATTGCCAATAGCACCACTCCAAAAGTTTTTCTAATTACTCCCAAGCCATTTTTACCTAACATTTTTTCAATTTTCGCAGAAGATTTTAAAACAATAAAAACCAAAATAATATTTAATACTATTGCGATTACAATATTAATGGTTTGAAACTGAGATTTTAAAGACAGTAAAGTTGTCATGGTTCCTGCGCCGGCAATTAAAGGGAAAGCCAAAGGTACAATCGATGCAGAACTCGCCTCTTCCTCTTTATAGAGACGAATTCCAAGAATCATTTCAATTGCAAGAAAAAATAATACAAAAGACCCTGCTACCGCAAAAGAGTGAACATCTATACCTATAAGATTTAGCAATTCTTCCCCGGCAAATAAAAAGGTGATCATAATAACTCCTGCTGCAAGAGAAGCCTTTTCAGATTCAATGTGGCCGTATTTTTGTCTTAAATCTACCACAATTGGAACGGTTCCAACAATATCAATTACTGCAAAAAGCACCATGCTTATGGTTGCAATTTCTTTAAAATCAAATCCTAACATACATGTAAGTTTTATGCGGCAAAATTAAGCCTTTACAATTAGTAAGCAACTAATGACACTATTAATTTTAGAATAAATTGAAGTTATAAAAACATAAAAAACCTTTGTACCTTTGGCCAAATAAAAAAGAGTCCCTTATGTTTCAATTAGGAAAAACCATTGTTTCGGAAGATATTTTAGAAAAAGATTTTGTTTGTAATCTATCAGCTTGTCATGGCGCATGTTGCGTTGATGGAGATGCAGGCGCCCCTTTGAGTTTGGAAGAAACTAAAATAATGGAAGAAATATATCCAAGTGTAAAACCTTTTCTCCGAAAAGAAGGCATTGAAGCCATCGAAAAATTAGGGACATGGGTAACAGGAACCGAACAAGACTTAGAAACGCCACTGATAGATAATAAAGACTGCGCTTATGTGATTTTTGACGGGAAAACAGCACTTTGTGGTATTGAGCAAGCTTATAATCAAGGGGTTATTTCTTGGAAAAAACCCGTTTCATGTCATTTATATCCGATACGGGTTAAGGATTTTAGCGAATTTTCTGCCGTAAATTATGACCGTTGGGACATCTGTGATGATGCCTGCAGTTTAGGAAAAGAACTACAAATACCTATTTATAAATTTGTAAAAGAAGCATTGATTAGAAAATTTGGAGCAGACTGGTATTTGGAACTAGATAAAGTAGCTGAAGAGTTGAAAAACGAGCAGTAAATAAGTAACAGAAAAATAAAAAAACCTTAACCTCAATGATAACTGAAGTTAAGGTTTTTTTGTGGAGAATACCGGAGTCGAACCGGTTACCTCTTGCCTGCCAGGCAAGCGCTCTAGCCAAATGAGCTAATCCCCCATTTTTAGCAAATATATTTATTTATGTTAGTTTTATTTCATTATTAATAATAATTTTTAAATAACTATTGATAAAGATTGAAAATATTTGCCTATAATTGCATTGCGAATCAATTCTTTATAAGATTAATCAATAAAAAAACACTTATGAAAAAAATTACTTTATTATTTTTATTTTTTATCACGTTACAAAGTACTGCACAGGTAGTTGCTACACAAAATTTTGATGTAGCTTTAGGATGGACCTCTACTACAGTTACTAGTGATGCTGGAACTACTATCAGTGCTTGGTCTAGAAGAACTGCTGGTACAACTCCTACTTGTACTCCATTTGCAGGAGCAGGTATGGCCCGATTTAATTCATATAACATTCCAAGTGGAAGTTCTGGTAGATTAACTTCTACTGCTATTACATTTGCTGGTGCAAGTTATAGAGTTAACTTAAAAATGTACAGAGATTCAGGATACCCTACAGATGCAGACAATATTAAGGTGTATTATAACACTACAAATGCTGCTGGTGGAACTTTACTAGGTACTGTAAACAGATCTAAAGATTTAGCTCCGGTTGTTTCTGCAGACGGATGGTATTCTTATTCATTCAACATTCCAGGCACACCTTCAGGAACTGGTTACATTAACATTTTAGGAACTTCTGCATATGGAAATAACATCTTTATTGATGAAATAGTTGTAGATCAAATTCCAGCTAATGATGCTTTAATGAGCGCATTAAACGTAAACTCTATTATCCCAAGTGGTGTAACAGCAATAGCTGGAACAATCAAAAACAATGGTTTAACAACTATTAATACAATTGATATTAAATGGCAGGTGGATTCAGGTACTATTTACACTCAATCATTATCTGGATTAAATTTAGCAGGAGGTCAAACATACGACTTTACTCACAACGATCAATGGAACGCAACTCCAGGAAATTATTCTCTTAAAGCTTGGGTTTCAAATATTAATGGTGGAAGTGTTGATGCAGACGCTACTAATGACTTGATTACTAAATCAATTTCTGTTGCGAGCGGATCTACTACACGAGTGCCTCTATATGAAAAATTTTCAAGTGCAACTTGTGGACCATGTGCTAGTTTCAATGGAAATTACTTCAATCCATTTTTATCAAATCATCCAAACGATTTTTCTTTAATTAGCTATCAAGTTAACTGGCCTGGAACAGGAGATCCTTATTATACTGCTGAAACAGGAACAAGAGTATCTTACTATGGAGTAACTGGAGCACCAACTTTATATGTAGATTCAAAAGACGGAACAAATTTTAATTCTACAGCTCTAGAATCAGATTTAACAAATGCACTTACTAAACCAGCTTATTTTTCTATTAATGCTACTAAATCATTAGTAGGAAATGACATGACTGTTGAAGTTAACACCATGCCTTATTTAACTGGAAACTTCAAGGTATATGTTGCTGTTGTTGAAAAATTAACTACTGGTAATGTAGCTTCAAATGGAGAAACTGAATTTCATAATGTATTTATGAAAATGATGCCAGATGCAAGTGGAACTTCTGTGAATTTTACGCATGATGTATTAAATACTACCAATTTACAAACTACTTTAACTGGTTTGTTTATTGAAGATATGGCTGATTTAGAAGTAATTGTATTTGTTCAAGATCCAGTTACTAAAGCTATTATGCAATCTAAAATTGCTACAGAAGCTTTATCAACTAATAGCATTGCTAATTCTTCTAAATTTAAAATGTATCCAAATCCATCAAATGGTATTGTGAAAATTAATACTGAATCTCCTGTAGATGTTGTAGTAATGGACATTACTGGAAAAACAGTTTATACTATGAACCAAGTTACTAATGATACTCCTATGAATTTATCTTCTTTACAAAAAGGAATTTATATGGCTAAAATTATTAGCGAAGGATCTGAAGAAACTCAAAAAATAATTTTAAAATAATCCCATAAATACAGGAAGTTGGCTTTAAGTCAACTTCCTGTTAATTATCAATAGATATGAAAAAAATAGTACTTTTAATACTACTTTTTATTACAGCTTTAGGGTATTCTCAAATATCTTTATCAAGACACAATTTAACACCATTAGCTGATGGTCAAATAGTAGCTTTTAATACGATAGCCTTCCCTGCAGCTGAATTAGATTTTTATGTAAAAAATAATTCAACTACAGCTTCTACCAATGTAAAGATTAGTTGTACTGCTTTAGTAAATAATGATGGAACTGGTTTTGAATTATGTTTTGGTCCAGATTGTATTGCTAATGTAGAAGTAGGTTCTACTTATCCGGTTAATCAACCTTATGTAACTTTAGGACCAGGCCAATCAAGTGGAAATGAAGGTCATTTTTTAAACACTCAAGTGGGTTCTGGTGTCTATCCAAAAGATTATTCATTTCGATTTTATCAAGCAGGAAATCCAGGTGGAAACACAATTGATATTACCTACAGATTTGATCCAAATTTATCCTCAGATGAAATTAATCAATTAGAAACTTCGGGGGTAATTATTAAGTCATCTCTTGTTGATTCACAATTGGAATTGGATGTATTAAAAGCAACCTCAATGGAGATTTTTGATTTGAATGGAAAACAAGTACTTTCAAATAAATTAGAATACGGAATTCATAGCATTGATGTTTCTAGTTTTGCTTCAGGAGTTTACTTAGTAAACTTTATTAATGAAAAAGGAACCACTTCTACTAAGAAGATTATAAAAAAATAATATAAATTTCCTCATAAAAAGTTCGCTTCTAGCGGACTTTTTTGTTTTACAATAAATACATTTATTTGTTAAAAATAAGTATTTTTATACTTTCCAATTTCTATGAATCGTTCCTCTATTAAAATACTACATTTAGACAGCAACCATCCGTTATTGTGGCAACAATTGGAAGCTGCTGGTTTTCATAATGAAGAAGATTTTACTTCATCTAAAGAAGAAATAGAAGCCAAAATTCAAAACTACCACGGAATTGTAATTCGAAGTCGGTTTAAAATTGATTCCACTTTTATTGATAAAGCAAGCCAATTACAATTTATTGCTCGAGTTGGAGCCGGACTAGAAAGCATTGATTGTGACTATGCGACCTCCAAAGGCATTCGTTTGATTGCTGCACCCGAAGGAAATAAAAATGCTGTAGGGGAACATGCTCTTGGCATGTTACTTTCATTAATGAACAAACTCAATCGTGCCGACAGAATGGTGCGTGAAGGCAAATGGATTCGGGAAGGAAACCGAGGGTTTGAATTAGAAAACAAAACGGTAGGGATTATTGGTTATGGAAATATGGGTAAATCTTTTGCAAAAAAATTACAAGGTTTTGATGTGAACGTTTTGTGTTATGACATTCAAGAAAATGTAGGCGATCAATATGCAACTCAAGTAAGTCTTGAAAAGCTACAATCAGAAGCCGATGTGCTGAGTTTGCACATTCCATGGACTCCCGATACCGATGGCATGGTGAATGCTAAGTTTATTAATTCATTTACAAAACCATTTTGGTTCATAAATACTTCACGAGGTAAAAATGTGATCACTGCTGATGTGGTAGAGGCGCTAAAAACCGGAAAAATACTTGGAGCAGCCTTAGATGTGTTAGAGTATGAGAAACTGTCTTTTGAAAATTTATTTATAGATACCGTAAAACCAGATGCCTTCAGCTATTTGTTGGAAGCAGAAAATGTTTTACTTACCCCCCACATTGCAGGCTGGACCTATGAAAGCCATGAAAAATTAGCACAAACTATTGTGAATAAAATAATATCATATTATAAAATTTAATAATATAATAATTATTAATTAATGCTATTTCGAAATTTCTATTTTTTTAACATATATAAATTATTTTATTATATTTGATTAAGAAAAATAGGAGTAACCGAAAATCCTTAAAGAGTAGGGCTAACCAAATTTATAAACTATGATTAATTGGTACAAAAAAGTTGTTTTTGAAAATTATGCTAATTTTAGCGGTAGAGCAAGAAGATCAGAATACTGGTATTTCGCACTAATGAATTTAATTGTATTAGCTGTAGCAGCAGTTTTAGACAACGTGCTTGGGTTAACCTTTGGCATATTGCCTTATGGCTATTTATATTTATTCTGTGCTTTGGCAGTTTTCATCCCTGGATTAGCAGTTGCAGTAAGAAGATTACATGATGTTGGTAAAAGCGGATGGTTTTACTTTATTGTACTTATCCCATTAGCTGGTGCAATATGGTTATTAGTGTTGTTTTGCACCGAAGGAGAACCAACAGAAAATAAATATGGCGCCAACCCTAAGGCATTAGAATAATGATTAAAAAGCACTTTTATAGTGCTTTTTTTATTTCATACTTGAATTTCAAATAATTTTTCTATTTTAGTAAAATCAAAAAATTAATAAACCAAACAAAATTATGGACGCACAAAAAGTAGATATGTATATGATGATGAATTCAAAATATTTTGAAAGCTATCATTTAAATGCAATTAGAGAAAAATTATTAAATTTAGATGATTCAAAATCATCAATCGTTCACAGTCTTCAGTTTAAAGAACCAACTACAGCTCTTATTATTTCAATTTTTGGAGGAGCCTATGGTATTCATCGTTTCTACATATGAGATACCGGAATGGGTGTAGGAAAGTTATTGACTTGTGGTGGTCTTGGAATATGGGCAATCATTGATTGGTTCATGATTCAAGGCGCTACTCGTGAAAAAAATATGCAAATGTTTCACAATGCATTATATTAATTAATGTCTAAAGACAGGTTATATCTAATACTAATTATAGCTTGTTTTACAGGTTTTAGTTATCTTTTTTATAAAACTATATATGCCGAACAAAGTGCTTCAATAAGCACTTGTATGGTAAAAAACATAACAGGGTATCCTTGCCCTTCCTGTGGGACTACTAGAGCCATTCAATTGCTATTAAAAAATAATTGGATGGCTTCTTTGCAAATGAATCCTTTTGGCATACTAGTTGCAACAATGATGATTGTATTTCCTTTGTGGATATTATTTGATATTAGTTTTAAAAAAGACTCTTTTTACAATTACTATCTAATAGCAGAAAACAGAATCAAAACCAAATGGATTGCAATACTATTAATAACCTTAGTTATCATTAATTGGATTTGGAATATCAAAAAAGCACTATGACACAAAACACCAACTTTGATTATAAACCAACCGATCACGAATCGGAGAAAGCTTCCAACAGTTACTTGATGTCATTGGTTGCATTGGTTGCTGGACTGCCCCTGCCAATCATTAATTTAATCGCTACTTTCTTTTTTTATATTGCCAATAGAAAAAGCACCTATTTTGTTCGTTGGCACTGTACCCAAGCATTGATTTCTCAAGCTGCTTTGTTATGCATGAATAGTTTTGGATTCTGGTGGACGGTTTCAATTGTTTTTGGAGACGAACAGGTTAGCAATCGCTATTTTGCGTATCTAATTACTGCTTTCTGTTTTAATATATTCGAATTTATTTCAACTATATATTGTGCTGTTGAATCTCGAAAAGGAAAATTTGTAAAACAATTCTTTTTTGGAAATATTACTAACCTAATTTGTCGTGCAGATGCTTAATAAAACCATTTTTCAAGGACTATTTATTTTGGCTTTATTTTTCGGAATATGGTTCGGATTATCAAAAGTTGATTTTGTTGGTATTATGCAAATTGAAAAAAACACCACTTCTGCAGAAAACAAAATTGGTGATTTAATTTGGGACAACATTAATGAAACTGAAGATGTTATTACAAACGATTCAATTGTAATAACTCTTGATAGTTTAATAGCACCTATTTGTAAAGCAAATAAAATAGAACGAGATTCTTTAAAAATACATATTGTAAAAAATGACGAAGTGAATGCTTTTGCATTGCCAAATAATCACTTAGTTGTCTATACCGGCTTATTACTTGATTGTAAAAAGCAAGAAGCGGCACAAGGTGTAATCGGACATGAAATAGCGCATATTGAAAACAATCATGTGATGAAAAAACTTTCTAAAGAAGTTGGTTTGTCTGTTTTGCTAACTGCAGCCTCAGGAGGCAAAGGAGGCGAAATAATAAAAGAAATTTTTAAAACACTTTCTTCTTCAGCATATGATAGAACCCTAGAAAAAGAAGCCGATATGGAAAGTGTTAAGTATTTGCTTAATGCAAATATTAACCCAGAGCCAATGGCCGATTTCATGTTTGAATTGGCGCAAAAAGAGGCCTTGCCAAATGCACTATCATGGATTTCAACTCACCCAGAATCGGAAGAGCGCGCTAAATATATTTTAGCTTATTTGAAAGGTAAAAAATACCAGAAAAAACAAACAATCACTGAAAAGAATTGGGTTTCGTTTCAAGAAAAAGTAAAGGTTAATTAGATTTACACTTCGACAAGCTCAGTGTGACACTAATTTATGAATAAACAAAAAGTTAAGTTAGGTTGAATGTGACATCAACCTAAGGGTCAATTGATAGTTTAGATTGAAAAGCATCACCCCGCTGTCAGTCTGAGCTTGTCGAAGACCAAATAAAAGTGAATCTTTATTTTTCAGACTTTATAGGATTACCAAATTGAGAATAATTTTTTGAATACAAAACCAATTTGTCCCAATCCTGAAGTATTAATGCTTCCTTTTTTCTTCTACTCCAGCCTTTAATTTGTTTTTCTATTGCAATTGCATTTGAAACATCATTAAATATTTCAAACCACATTAATTCAATTGGACGCCTACTAAATGTGTAACATTCATTATTTAGACCAGATTTATGCTCTAATATTCTTCTCTCTAAATTATTTGTGATACCTGTATAATAAGTGGCGTCACAACATTTTAAGATATAAACAAAATAAGATTTCATATTAATTTATTTTAGCACTTCGACAAGCTCAGTGTGACACTAGAGTGTAATAAATTAAAAGGTAAGTTTAGGGTAAAATAAATTATAATTTTTCGCCAAGTTTTCTTTCCAACTCAGCCTGAAATTCCTCCATTACTGGTTTCATGGTGCTCTCTGGGATATCGGCAATTCGAATATACATTAAGCCATCAATCGCATTATTAAATAGTGGATCAACATTAAATGCTACCAAGCGAGCATTTTGCTTGATGTATTTTTTTATTAATACCGGAAGGCGTAAACTACCTGGCTCCAATTCATCAATAATTTTATCAAACTTATTTAAATCGGCTTCCGTTTCATCAAAAATAAAGTCTTTATCTGCATCCTTAAGCTTCACTTTGAACTCTTTTTTAGGATGTACATATTGAGCAATGTAAGGATCGTAATAATTGGACTTCATAAATTCAATCATTAATGATTTTGAAAAATCAGTAAATTGATTGCTAATACTAACGCCACCTAACAAGTATTTGTGCTCAGGGAAACGTAATGTGGTATGAATAATTCCGCGCCATAACAAAAACAGCGGCATTGGTTTTTGTTGGTATTCTTTTATGATAAACGCTCTTCCCATTTCTATGGAATTGTGCATTATCTCATGGAACTCACTTTCAAATCTAAATAAATCATTCAAATAAAATCCTGCCATACCGTGTTTAGGGTAAATCTCTGAACCCAATCCCATTCTATAGGCACCCGCAATTTTTTTAGCCTCTTCATCCCAAAGAAACATGTGGCGGTAATATTGATCGTATTTATCTAAATCTATCGATTCATTCGTTCCCTCTCCCACTTCTCTAAAGGTAATTTCTCTAAGCCTTCCTATCTCGTGAAGTACATTAGGAATAGCATCTGCTTTTGCAAAAAAGACTTCGTAGTTTTTACTTTGAAAATAACGACAATCGGTCTCTCTTAATTTTGCAACCTCTGCAATCATTGCTTCTTCATTAGCAGGAGTAACAATTTTTTTAGGGCTTTTTTGAGGTTTTAAATTAGGAACCGTTAATAATTTATTTTCTTTATTAAACGAATTCGAAAGCATGTAGGTTTTTTTTCTCAAAAACTCCGAATAATCCTCCACCGAAGTATATTCATTTTGTTCGGCTACAGAAATTGGTTTCCCAATTCTAACTTTTATAATGCGGTCTTTTTGAGTAAGTAATTCCGATGGCAATTTGGCTGTTCTAAGTGTGCCGTTAATTTTAGAAAGTAAATAAAATAATTGGCTGTTTTTAGCATGAAAATAAATGGGTACAACAGGAACTTGCGCTTTTCGAATTACTTTTATAGCTCCTTCTTCCCAGGTTTTATCAACTACCAATTTTCCATCTTTATAAGTAGAAACTTCTCCTGCAGGAAACATCCCTAAAGGCTTTCCATCGCTCAAATGTCTTAAGGTTTCTTTAATGCCAATTACACTCGATTTCGCATCCTTATGATTTTCAAAAGGATTCACCGGCATAATGTAGCGTTTCATAGGTTCTATTCGGTGCAATAAGAAATTGGCAATGATCTTAAAATTAGGCTCTCTTTCAAGCATTAATTTTAACAATAAAATTCCGTCAACTCCGCCAAGTGGATGATTGGAAATGGTAATGTAGGCTCCTGTTTTAGGTAAACGTTTTAAATCTTCTTCAGGAATTTCAAATTTTATTTGCAATTCATCCAACAAAGCATTTAAAAATTCCAGTTCTTGAAGATGTTTATTCCGGTCGTAAATTTTATTTAAGGTAGAAATTTTGAGAACCTTCATTAAGACCCATCCAGCGAAAGTGCCTAGAATACCATATTTTTCGGCATTTATTGCTTTTGAAACTTCTTTTGCAGTGACTAAACCCATTTACTTTTTTTCAAATTAGAAGAAGTAACAAATATAGCAATTCTATTGTAAAGCAATTTTAAAAAATTATTAATTCCTCCAATGGTTAAAAAAATATTATAATTTTATCTAAATAGAAAAAGTATTGCCGATTTTATTTACTTTTGAAAAACTAAAAAAGCAAAATGAAAATCATTTCTTACAATGTAAATGGTATTCGTGCGGCAATTACAAAAGGATTTTTAGAATGGCTACAATCAGCCAATCCCGATGTTATTTGTTTGCAAGAAATTAAAGCAACCGAAGACCAAATTCCAACCCAAGACATTACAGCTGCCGGTTATCCCTATCAATATTATTTTCCTGCTACCAAAAAAGGATATAGTGGCGTTGCCATTTTATCTAAAACCGAACCAAAAAAAATAGTTTATGGCACAGGAATTGATTACATGGATTTTGAAGGCAGAAATCTGAGAGCCGACTTTGAGAATGTTTCGGTTATGAGTTTGTATTTGCCCTCTGGAACCAATATTGATCGATTGGATCATAAGTTTAAATACATGGATGATTTTCATAATTACATTATGAAGTTGAAGGCAGAAATTCCAAATTTGGTTATTTGTGGTGATTATAATATTTGTCATGAGGCAATAGATATTCATGATCCTATTCGTAACCAAACTGTTTCCGGATTTTTACCTCAAGAACGTGCATGGCTTGATGCTTTTATGAAATCGGGATTTATAGATAGCTTCAGACACTTTAATAAAGAACCGCACAATTACTCCTGGTGGAGTTATAGAGCGGGTGCAAGAGGAAATAATAAAGGATGGCGTATCGATTATAATTTAGTGAGTGAAAACTTAAAAGATCGAATGAGTCGAGCAGTCATTTTACCCGAAGCAAAACATTCAGACCATTGCCCGATAATGGTTGAAATAAACGAATAAAACCCCCAAATACTAACTAATAATTAATAAACAATGATAAAAAAAATCTCCCTAGGTCTATTAGTATTAGCGCTTTCTACTTCTTGTGTATCTAAAAAAATATACCAAGATTTAGAAAATAAATTTGCCGATTTGAAGAAAGAAAATCGAAAATTAGCTGATGATAATGAAGCATTAAATAAAGTTAAAAATCAGTTAGAACTTGATGGCACTAAACTAAAAGCTGATTATGACAAGCTAAAAGCGGATTATGAGAAATTGCAAGCTAATTGTGCTGCAACCGAAAAAAGCTTGAAAACATTACAAGCTTCTTACAATGCTTTAGAAAAAGACAGTAATGAAGCGCTTACCGCAAACATCAATAAAAACAGAGAATTGCTTGCTCAACTGGAAGCAAAAGAAAAAGCAATGGCTGCAGAACAAGCGCGTTTGAATAAACTAAAAGCCGATTTGGATGCAAGTTCAAAAAGACTTAGCGAGCTTGAAGCTTATATTGCTGCTAAAGATGCCAGCATGAAAAAGCTTAAAGAAACTTTATTAAAATCATTAAAAGCATTTGACGGAAAAGGATTAACCGTGCATGAAAAAGATGGTAAAGTATACGTTTCTATGGAAAATAAATTGTTATTTCAAACCGGTAGTTGGGCAGTAAATGCTGAAGGGAAAACTGCAGTTGTTGAAGTTGGAAAAGTGTTAGCTCAAAATCCGGATCTTTCTGTGTTGATTGAAGGACATACTGATGACGATAAAATCACAGGAAATCTTGGTGGCGGAATTGAAAATAACTGGGATTTATCTACCAAAAGAGCAACAGCAATTGTAAACATCCTTTCGGAAAATAAAGGAATAAACAAACAAAATTTAACAGCTGCTGGCCGAGGAGAATTTGCCCCATTAATGAGTAATGATACTCCAGAAGGGAAATCAAAAAACAGAAGAATTGAAATTATTCTTACTCCAAAATTGGATGAAATATCAAAAATGTTGAAAGATTTATAAAATCAATTTCATCTACATAAACTAAAAAGCCCTGCATTGCTGCAGGGCTTTTTTTGCAATTAAACTTAAAATAACACTATTACTAACTATAATTTACTTGAGAAATCTCAACTAAATTATAAACGATAAATCAATTAATTACAGTTTACAAAATCGGCGGTGGTATAACCAGCACATTCTGCAAGACAAGCATTTGGAAATTGAATAATTACACCACCTACATTTACACAAACAGGGGTTCCAGCTTCTGGGCAATTGCAGTTAGAACTAGAACAATCATCATTTAACTGTGCAAATTCATACTCGTTATTAATTTGAGTAATCGTGTTGTTATTATTCACAGAAAAAGGATAAACTAAATTTACAATATAAGAATCATCACTTGATTGTGTTGCTAAGTCTATTAATTCTTGATCGTTATTTATTGTAACTGTTTGATTGTTATTCATTAAAAATGAAAACGGATAAACGAATGAATAACAAGATCCCGGAGCAATGTAATCATCGTAAGTATTCATGTTACATGCGTTGATTACACTCCAAAACTCTGATTCATTTGAAATAGTAATTGTAGTAGTGCTTCCTGGAGCAATTAAATTAAATGGAAACGCAATTCCATTGATGTACAATGTACTCGTTTCGCCTTCTAGAACTGCAATTAATTCGGTTTCATTAGAAACAGTAACAGTGGTTCCTGTGTTGTAAGCAAGTGTTAATGGATAAACAAACTCATAACACATTGTAGAATCGGTAGCGACAGATTTACCGCTAATGTTGTTTACACCTTTAAATTCATTTAAATAAATTCGTAGCGCAGAACTTTTTTGTGTCTCTTTAGCGTCATCGCTAGAAGAACACGATACAAAGATGGTTGTCAAAATGCTAACAAATAGCATTAAAAATTTAATGTTTTTCATAATGGATGTAGTTAATTATAATACAAAATTATAAAAAAAAATTATTGTTTAATGTTTTTAACAAAAAATTAAACAAAATTTGTGAAATTAATTTAACAGTGGGTATAAAAAAAGACCTCACATTACTGTGAAGTCTTTCAAATGTTGTGGTCCCACCTGGGCTCGAACCAGGGACCACCTGATTATGAGTCAGGTGCTCTAACCAACTGAGCTATTTGATAATCAGATTGTTACAACTTTTATTTTTTTCTTGTGCCTGATATTTGCTTGTTTTGTTATTATTAATTTTTCAATAAACCTTCATTAGCAAAGGAGAAGAATTTCAAATCTGGTGATACAATTAAGTGATCCAGTAATTGGATTTCTAGAAGCTTACTTGCATCACAAAGTTTATTTGTAATTCTTTTATCTTCCTCTGAAGGCTTCAAATTTCCTGATGGATGATTGTGTGCAATAAGCATGCTTGATGCCATCAACTTCAATCCTAAACTCAATATTATCTTCATATCCACAACTGTAGCTGATATTCCACCAGTAAACAAGTTTGAACTTCCAATTACTTTATTGCTTCTATTCAAATAGATAACAACAAACTGTTCTTGTAGTCCAATTTTGTCTTTATGGAAAAGACTTGAAACAATATCTAAAGCATCATCAGAACTTTTTATCACTGGTCTATCGTTGAGTGTGCTTTTGTATTTATAGATGACGTCTAATTCTCCTAAATTATTGAGGTTGTAATGCATGTTGTCCATTTAATTGTTCTTGTAAAATTTTATATTCTGGTATTTGCCCTTTAATTACTGCAGCTCTGTGATTCAATTCTGCAGAATAAGTTCTAACTGAAGGTTGATGTTTGTGTGTAAATTCCAGTGATATTGACCACCCAATTTCAATTTAAAGTGACCACCTGATTC
>JACCDK010833681.1_pt1 | contig 17427 bp, 14 predicted proteins | sample 7445871 | NCBI WGS metagenome assembly JACCDK01 (sample SAMN15323436, study PRJNA562643) | freshwater metagenome | isolation source: river surface water | place: USA:Blue River Watershed | collected 2017-08-15
GAAAGGCATTGCTACGGAGGAAGAAAAAGATGCGGCGAATAAAAATCAGACTTATATGAAGATGGATATCTCAGGAATGGATGTGCCAACTTCCGTGGATGAGTTTACTACTTACTGGCGTAATAACCCAATTTCGCAAGGGAATACCGGTACTTGTTGGTCGTTTAGTACCACATCATATTTCGAAGCTGAAATTAATCGTCAAACGAAGCAGCAAATTAAGCTATCAGAATTGTTCACTGTTTATTGGGAGTATGTAGAAAAGGCGCGTTATTTCGTACAAACGCGTGGTACAAGTAATTTTGACGAGGGTAGTGAAGCGAATGGTGTTGTTAGAATTATGAAAATGTATGGTGCTATGCCTATGGATGCCTATGATGGTTTGCAGGATGGACGCAAAATTCATAATCATGCAAAAATGGCCGACGAAATGCGTACTTACTTGAATTCAGTTAAATCTGCCTCCGCTTGGGATGAGGAAACCGTATTGAAAACGATCAAAGGAATAATGGATCATTATATCGGAACTCCGGCAAGTACTTTCAATTACAATGGAAAAAATTATAATCCTAAAAGCTTCCTGAACGAGGTTTGTAAATTGAATCCGAACGATTATATCGATGTTTGTTCTTTAATGGAGAAGCCATATTGGACTACCATGGAATACAAGGTTCCTGATAATTGGTGGCATAATAGCGATTATCACAATGTTCCTTTAGATGTATTCATGAATATCGTGAACACGTCTATTAAGAAAGGGTATAGCCTTACTATTGGAGGGGATGTGAGCGAACCAGGATTCAATATTTCTAATGTTTGTCAAGTACCAAGTTGGGATATTCCTTCTGCAGCAATCACTCCAGAAGCACGTCAATTCCGTTTCTATAATCATACTACGACCGATGACCACGGCATGCATTTAGTTGGATACTTAAACAAGAATGGAAAAGTTTGGTATTTAGTAAAAGATAGTGGTGCGGGTTCTCGTAACGTAGGTACGGAGAATAAAAATTTCGGTTATTATTTCTTTAGTGAAGACTATGTGAAATTGAAAATAATGGATGTGCTTGTACATAAAGATATGTTACAAGATTACATGAGTAATTTCAAGCATTAATTTGGTTGAAATCTTGGATGATAGAGATGTAGTGTCTGACGGAGGAAGTTTCTGTCGAGGTGTGTATAGATTTCTGTAGTGGTAATACTTTCGTGTCCGAGCATTTCTTGCACGGCACGAAGATCTGCACCTCCTTCTACCAAGTGAGTAGCAAATGAATGTCTAAAAGTATGTGGGGATATGTTTTTTTGTATTCCCACATATTCAGCAAGTTGTTTAATCACCATGAAAATATACACTCTAGAAAGACGTTTGCCACGTTGATTTAGAAATAGGATATGTTCTTCCCCTTTTTGTGGCGTTTGATGTACTCTGCAACCTTGTAAGAAGAACTGAATATGTTTCAAAGCAAGGCTTCCAATTGGTACAATTCTTTCTTTATCTCCTTTTCCTATTACTCTTACATATCCTTCTTCCGGATAGATATCATTCATTCTTAAGTTGACTAGTTCGCTTACCCGTAATCCGCTACTGTAAAGCGTTTCAAGTATGGCGCGATTTCGTAAACCTTCATTTTTAGATAAGTCGATATGTTCCAGCATTAATTCGATTTCTTGCAGACTTAAAACATCTGGTAGTTTTCGTCTTAATTTCGGAGCATCTAAAAGAGTAGTTGGGTTTTTACTAATGATATTTTCCATCAGTAAATATTTGTAGAATGCTTTAATGCCACTGATAATTCTAGCTTGTGAGTGTGGGCGCATTCCAAGATCATGAATCCAAACTAAGAATTCTCTTAGATGGGCCAATTCAATTTGCGTTGGAGCAAGTTGATATTGTTTGTAGTTAAGGAATTGTTGCAACTTTTCAATGTCATGAAGATAGGCTTCAATACTATTTTCAGACAAGGATTTTTCCATCAGCAAATAAGCCTTAAAACCATTTACAAAAGGAGTCCAATTCATAAGTGTAAAGTACGGGGATTGTGTGTATATTTGGTTTATAAATAAATTTTGTTGTCATGGCGTTTTTGTGGATAAGCATTCTTACAAGTACACTGTTGGTAGTTATTTTGAAGCTTTTCCCGCGCTTTCAAATCAATACCTTTTTAGCGATTGTTACCAATTATATAGTTTGTAGTTCGATGGGCTTTTACTTTGTGCCAGCGAATGTAGAATGGTACCATCCAACACAGGGTTTGAATTGGCTGTATGTGGCAATCGGGATGGGGTTTAGTTTTATTGCACTTTTTAATTTGATGGGATATATCAGTCAGGAGCTTGGCTTAACAGCCGTTTCGGTTTCTAACAAATTGTCCTTAATTATTCCTGTTGGGCTTGCATTTTTTATCTATGGTGATTCTGTAACATGGATTAAACTTACAGGATTACTTTTAGCGATTCCAGCTGTCTTGTTAACTACTTGGCAGGATGGTGAAGGCGGTCATAAATGGAGCTTTAAAAATGTTTTATTGTTTACATTACTCTTTATAGGAAGCGGTTTGAATGACACATTTGTGAAGTTTGCTCAAGAAAAGTTAATGACGGAGTCACAGTTCCCTTTATTTACAGCTTTTGTTTTTGGAATGGCATTCGTTATTGGTGTATTAATCGCTTTGTTCTTGGCTATTCGTGGAAAGTTGAAGTTTACTTGGCAAAGTGTCGTAGCAGGAATTGCACTTGGTATTCCAAATTATTTTTCCATCTATGCTCTGTTAAAAGCCTTAGCAGTGCCGAATTGGGAGAGCAGTACATTATTTACCATTAACAATGTCGGAATATTGTTAGCCTCAGCATTGTTAGGTGTTGTAATTTTTAAAGAACGTTTAAGTATCAAGAACATTATTGGTATCTTGGTTGCTTGTATTTCAATCATTCTTTTAGCTGATAAACTAATTTAATTCAATGAAAAAAGTATTTTTTGGCTTATTCCTAAGTATTGTAATTTGCTCTATTTCAAAGGATGCGCATGCTTATGGGCCTTTTGTTGGCGTCAGTGTAGGGATTAATAATGTTTCATTAAGTAAACTAGATCCATTATGGATTAAGGGGGGGACGGTGAATGATAAAATATCAAGCTCCGTTAGTAAATATTCGTTTATCCCTTTTTTATACGGAGGTTATTCCTTTTCTAACAAATGGAGTGTAGTGACAGGTATCGGCAATTATAGTGCTGGACAGCACTATACAGATAGTCTTATTGGGCAACGCGTTGAGGACGTTAATTTAACGATCAAGAATGTCTATATACCGCTAATGCTCCGTTATACTGCTGGGCACGGTGGTTCAGGTTTCTATGTTGAAGCGGGCCCGCATACTAATTTAATGCAGAGTGCTATAATGAGTAATTCTTCAGACTTGTTAGGGAATTACAAAACAGATGTTACTTCTTACTTTACTAAAAGGGATTTTGGGGTTTCTTTAGGCTTAGGGATACATTTCCAACCGAGTGATCATTTGGGACTTCAGTTTGGATTCCGCGGTATTTATGGTCGTCAGAATATCAATTTATTAACACCAACTACGAAGGTTACAACAAGTGCTTTAGGATTACAAATAGGGGCTGAATACAGATTCTAATTTCCTAATGCATTCTGTCACCACGGATTTCTAATTGTTGCATGATTTTGGTTTCGTGGTTTAAAAATTCATCCCATCTTTTTTCTGTCATTTCGATTCCGCAATTTTTACGCGCTAGTCCTATGAATAGTTTGTAATGGCTTGCTTCGGCTATCATAAACTTTCTATAAAACTCACGAAGTTCTAAGTCGTTTAATCCTTCACTTAGGAGACGAAATCTTTCACAACTGCGAGCTTCAATTAATGCGCAAATCAATAGCGCATCAAGTAGTTGTTCTTTTCTTGTTCCGCCAATAATTTTGAATTTAAGAAGTTGATTGACGTATTCGTCTTTACGTTGTTTTCCTAATGTTAGTCCTCGTTTTTTTAATTCAGCTAAAACCTGCCTAAAGTGCCCCCATTCTTCTGTAACGATTGGGGAAACTTCTTCTACAATTTCTGGATTATCTGCATAGGTTTGAACTAGAGATATGCAAGAAGAGGCTGCTTTTTGTTCACAATACGCATGATCTGAGAGAATATCTTCGAGTTTCATTTCGGCTAAATTTACCCAGCGTGGATCAGTGGCTAATTTTAGGTGTAACATTTTTCTTTTTTTTCGCTATATTTAAGAATCTTTTAGAAACACAAAATTAATGACCAAAAAATTACTTCTTGGTTTTTTTGTACTGCTTGTGACATTCTTTGTTCCGCTCAATTTGAAGGCACAAATGACGGTCAATTCAAGTGTTACCGCTACGCAAATGGCACAAGCACTCGTGGGTACCGGCGTTCAGGTTTCTAATGCAGTGATAAATTGTGGGGCAGGGGGCTTTGGGTTGTTTAATGTTACTGGTGGTAATTTAGGAATGCAATCCGGAATCATATTGACGAATGGTTCTGCCGTTAACGCGGTTGGTCCTAATAGCTTACCGAGTATCAGTACTAATTTTACACCTTCCTTACCTGGCGACCCAGATTTAAATGCTTTATTATTTCCTACGCCTACAGCAGACGCTTGTTCTATTGAATTTGATGTGTTTGTTTCTAGTGATACTTTAAGTTTTAATTATATATTCGGGTCTGATGAGTATCCAGAATTTGTTTCCTTTTGGCCTGTTATTAATGATTTATTCGGTTTATTTATAAGTGGTCCAGGAATTGTTGGTCAGCAAAATATTGCATTGGTCCCAAACACAGGAACTTTCGTTGGGATTAATACGGTGAATTGTACGGTGAATGGAGCTTATTATGTTTGCAATACTCCAGCGGGTACTCCTTTCGGTGGGGTGTGTGCTACGGGGTGTCCTTCAAATTTTACAGGGACTGTTACTGAATATGATGGATTTACAAAAAAGCTAACTGCTAAAAAAGCTGTACAACGTTGCAATACCTATCATTTAAAAATTGTTATTGCAGATGGAAATGATGATGTGGTAGATTCAGGTTTATTTTTAGAAGCTGCTTCGTTAAGTACAAGTGGCGTAAACGTGTTTGCAAGCGTGGATAAAACTCCTTCAGGAGCAAGCTATCCCAATATGGTGGAAGGGTGTAAAAACGGTAGTTTTTGTTTTGAGAGAGCAGGCTTAACCACAGACACCTCGGTTGTTAAATTTCTTGTTCAAGGTACTGCGATAAATGGAGTGGATTATAATTCTATTATCGATTCTGTAATCTTTTATCCTGGTGATACTGCTTTTTGCGTCCCAATTGTACCAATTTCTGATGGAATAAATGAAGGTTTAGAAACGGTAATCATCCGCGTTATTTATACCAATTGTTCTGGGATAAGCTATTTTGGGGATTCATTAATTTTAAATTTACAGGATCCTTTAAGTGTTCAGTTGCCAGCAGATACCATTATTTGTACTAATCCATTTAGTGTCTCTGCACAATCGCAAGGTACTTTGCCTCCGCCAAGTTTGGTTTGTGGAAGTAGTTCAACTGCGGTAACAGGCGCTCCATCAATTTATACCGTAGGTAATGGTAATAATCAAAGTGCATTACCGAGCTTTTTGAATGGTTATTATCATGATTCAAGGGTTTTAATGGTGTTTTCAAAGAATGATTTAATCAACGCAGGGGCTAGTACTGGCGTAATTCAAAGTTTAGGATTTAATGTTACGCAATACAATAGCAGTTATCCTTATCAAAACTTCTCTATAAAAATTGGATGTGCTTCAAGTGCGAATCCTAGTTTGCCTTCTGCTTTTGTAAATGGTTTGGTGCCTGTTTACGGACCTGTTAATTTCACGCCGACTGTGGGTTGGAATACCCTAAATTTAAATCAGGCATTTGACTGGGATGGTGCCAATGGACTATACATTGAGATTTGTTATGATGATACAATAGGCAGTAATTCTGATGTTCTTCAAAAAACATTAACCACTTTACCGAGTGTGTTGTATGCGCATAATGACAGTACCATTGGTTGTTCAATGACTTTCTCAGCTCCGAACACTATTGGCTCTTCGTCCCTTCGTCCTAATATTCGTTTTGGTATTGCTAATCCTGCACCTCTTCCTTTCGTTTATAATTGGTCTCCAGCTTCTATCATTAGCGCTGGTACTAATACAAGTGCTGTTACGGTAAACCTAAATCAACCTACAAATCTAGTTTGTACGATTAGCAATATTCCAGGATGTGTTGTTAGTGATACCATGCTATTGAATTTTGTGAATGCCTCTGCTTTAACTGTCAGCAACGACACCGCAATCTGTCCTAATACCACTTTAAACTTAAGTGCTGTAGGTGGGATAGGGTATAGTTGGTATTCCTTGAATGGAAGTAATTTTTTAGGATGTACGGTTTGTAGTAATCCATCTATTTCAAATCCTACAGGAGGAATTAATGATTCAATCGTGGTGGTAGCAAGTATGCAGGGTGGATGTATTTTAAGGGACACTGTCTTCATTCGTACCATCCAGGCTGCGTCTGCTTCTGTTCAAATTAATACACCGATTTGTATCAATACGCCTACTCAAATTAGTTTTATAGGAACAGCAGGACCAAATGCTACGTTTAATTGGAATTTCGCTTCTGGAAATGCGGTTAATATGGGTACAAATAATGTGGGTCCATATAATGTAAGTTGGTCGACAGCGGGAACCTATTTTTTAGGATTGCAAATAAATGACTCTGGATGTATTTCGAGCTTAAATCCAACGAGTGTAAATGTGTTGAACAACCTTCCGGTGAATCTTGTGTTGAGTGATGATACTATTTGTCAAGGGAGTAGCATACAAGTAGTAGAAACTAATAATTACCCCGGAGCTTCTTATAATTGGAATTTTGGCGCTGCGACCGTTTTGAGTGGAAGTAACGCTGGTCCTTATCAAGTGAATTATCAAACAAAGGATAGCATTAGCTTACTAATCTCTTCAAATGGATGCTCATCGCTTCCTGTTAAGAAACATGTATTTGTCAAGCCATTACCAATTGCCCATTTTGATTTAAATGATACAATACTTTGTTCGAAGCAGTTGGACACCTTACAATTTAACGGTAGTAGTAATTTGAGTGGAGGTCCGCTACAGTATGTATGGAACTTTGGTAATGCAGTTGTTAATTCAATTACGGTAAATAGTGTTTATCAATTGTCTTGGAATAATGCCAATTTGCAGAATGTATATGACACGATTGCATTAACATTAACGCAAGACGGATGTAGCTCTCTTCCTTATAAACAGCCTGTTATAATACACCCAAATCCTGTTGCTACTATTGTATTGAGTCAGGATTCTGTTTGTGAAAATGCAACTAGTGTGGCGGATGCATTAAGCTCTTTATCAAATCCTAGTGGAGGTTTAGTGAATTATAATTGGTCATTTGGTGGATTAGGTGCAAATCCGGGGACAAACACTGCTGGGCCACATACTTTAAGCACTGCACAAAATTATGATTCAATTTCAACTTTGAATATTACACTTACTTTAACGCAAGACGCTTGCTCTAGTGAACGAATAGATACAGCCTTTATCGTAGTAAAGCCTCAACCTGTAGCTTCTTTTAGTGTAAGTAAAAATCCTATTTGTTCAGGAGTGCCTGTTACATTTACATTTAATGGAATCACGAATACCTATAATGGATCTTCAGTTGCTTACAATTGGAACTTTGCAGGAGGAATCGCTTCTCCTGGAAGTGGCCAAGGACCACAAACTGTTACCTTTACTAACTCTGACACTTTATTTCATAGTTATTACCCAAGTTTAAGCTTGCAACAAGACGGCTGTACGAGTGCATTATTTTTAGATACTTTGTCTTTGTTCCCAATTAAAAAATTCGAAGTTTTGGCAACGCCTAATTTTTGTATTGGACAAACGGGTTATTTATATTCTTCTCAAACCTTTGCAAATTATCAATGGTCGACAGGAAGTAGTAATGATTCCATCTTAGTACAAATTAGTGGGCATTACGTTTTAACAATTACAGATAGTAACGGCTGTATAGATTCTAATTACTACGATTTAAATATTAAGCCTGCACCGCATGCAAATGCAGGAATTGATCAGGAAATTTATGCGGGTAACTATGTGCAATTAGATGGCTCTACTTCCTATGGTGGAAACGTATTTAATTGGTCGCCTACTGTTCAGATGAGTGCAAGTAATGTCGCTTCTCCATTTGTCGCTCCTACGTCTACGATACAATATGTTTTGGCTTATACAGACACCACTAATGGATGTGTTGATCGGGATACTGTAACTGTTTTTGTTAAGGAGTGTGCTGATTTAATTATTCCCAATGCATTCTCTCCTAACCAGGATGGTGCAGATGATTATTTTATGATAATGAACCCAGATGCTATCTATAAGTTGGAACAGTTTACTGTTTATAATCGTTGGGGACAGAAAGTTTTTGATACGGATGATAAATCTTCTCAAGGATGGGATGGTAAGTTTAATGGAAGAGATCAAGAAATCGGCGTTTATGTTTATTTGATAATCGCTGAATGTGGCGGAGGGAAACAGTTTAAGCGTAAAGGTAACTTAACTTTAATTCGATAATTATGTGGCGTTTTATAACCTTATTGGTGATTGTTTTTATGGCGATGAGTTTTATAAATGTGCCACGTAAAAAGGAGAAGGTTATTATTCATACATCTGCGGTTTGTGATCAATGTCAAACAAGAATTGAATCTGCATTATTGGGTCAGAAGGGTGTTTATTCCGCTGTGTTAGATTTAGTGTCAAAAGATTTAACGGTAACGTATAACCCTGACAAAATTAATCCAGAGCAACTACGTACGTTTATTTCAAACTTGGGCTATGATGCCGACAATGTGCCGCGTAATATGGCTGCATTCGAAAATTTACCGACTTGTTGTAAGTCGCATGAAAGCCATTAATTAATTTACTTTCTCCGTTTACCTGGCTCGGAAAAGAATACACTGACCATTCCTTTTCGCTGACCACATGGCTTATAGTTTTTGTCGATGATTTCCATGTTTACCGCAATGTAGGTAATGCAGACGTTGGAAAGTTCAGACAATTCGATACTTAAAGATTCGTATCTATCAATTTGAATAGATTTAAGTTTTGCTAGACTAAACAGCTTTTCATTTATATACGTAATTGGATTATCTTCTAAACCTATAAAAAGAAGGTTATTCATAAAAGTTAACTCGGTTTCATCGATATCTGTTATTTTGTTTCCTGAGACATCTAAGTACTGCAGATTATTACATAATACAAATGGAATATGTTCTAAGCCGCAATCACGCATTACTAATGTCTTAAAATTCTTAAAGGCTTTTGGATTATCAAATTCACCAATAAAAGTTTTAATAGGATTGCCAGAACAATAGAATCCTTCTAGTCCAATTAGATGCTGTATATCTTCTGAAATACTTGAAATGCGATTGTTTTTTAGGTTTAATATTTTTAAAACAAAGTTGTCTTGTGTAATAGTTGGTAGGGAAATTAGTTGTCCGTTTTTTATTGTCAGGCTAACTAGATTTGGAAGTTCAAATAGGGCAGAAGGTAAACTTTGAAGTTGGGAGTTAATTATTTTTATTTCTTGGATTGCAATACAAGAACGTATGTTTTCAGGAATGCTTGTAATAGGATTGTCAATTAGAATTAGGGATTCAATTTTACCGATTTTATTGATATCGTTTGGAATGGATTTTAATCCATTCCTTATGGTTAACTTTTTAAGATTTTTGAATTTATAAACTCCGTTAGGGATTTCATCATACCCATTTAATGTAAGTTGTTCAACCTCACCCGGGTTAACTTTTAACGCGCGTTTATAATCATTAAAAATACCACCATTATTACTTGGAGTATATGCAAACAGTCTTACGGAAAGCGTAAAACTAGTTATTAGTAAAACCCACAAAAGGGACCATGCAATTTTCACGTAAAATCTGTTTGTAGGGTGTTGTTATAAAGTTAAGTTATTTTTAATGGAGTGAACTTAGTTTCTGCCCTAAAATTTCGTAATTTAGCCGACATGAATATTAAGAACAATATCCTCGAAACTATCGGTAATACACCCTTAATTCGTTTGAATAAGGTTACTTCATCGCTTCCTTGTACAGTTGTTGCGAAAGTAGATTCTTTTAACCCTGGTAACTCCATTAAGGACCGTATGGCTGTCAAGATGATTGATGATGCGGAGAAAAAAGGTTTATTAAAGCCGGGCGGTACTATTATTGAATGTACTTCGGGTAATACCGGTATGGGACTTGCGTTAGTAGCGGTGGTGCGTGGTTATAAATGTATTTTTACAACTACTGATAAACAATCCAAAGAGAAGGCTGATATTTTACGTGCAGTGGGTGCAGAAGTTATTGTTTGTCCAACCAACGTAGAGCCAGAGGATCCAGGTTCTTATTATTCAGTAGCAAAACGTCTTTCATTAGAAATACCCAATTCTTATTGGGTGAATCAGTATGATAATCTTTCTAATCGTCAGGCGCATTACGAAAGCACTGGTCCTGAGATTTGGGAGGCTACTGATGGAAAAATCACGCATTTAGTGGTTGGCGCAGGTACAGGAGGAACGGTTACAGGTACAGCTCGTTATTTGAAAGAAAAGAATCCTAATATTAAAATTTGGGCCATAGATACATTTGGTTCTCTTTTGAAGAAATACCATGAAACGGGAGTTTTGGATATGGGAGAAGTACACAGTTATGTTACAGAAGGTATTGGAGAAGATTTTGTGCCGGAGAACTATGATATGTCTGTAATTGATTTGTTCGAAAAAGTGTCGGATAAAGACGGTGCTGTTATGGCACGTCGTATCACCAAGGAAGAAGGTATTTTTGTTGGTTATTCTGCGGGATCTGCAGTAGCAGGTTTGATGCAATTAGAAAGTCAGTTAAAGAAGGATGATTTAGTAGTGGTTATTTTCCATGATCACGGCTCGCGTTATATTGGTAAGTTGTACAATGATGAATGGATGAAAGAACGTGGTTATTTGGAAGTAACAACGGTGAATGATATCATCAATACACGTGGTAAAGTGTCGTTAGTAACAGTTACGGAAGATACTTTGATTAAAGACGCTATCACACTGATGAAGAAGTATGATATCACGCATATTCCTGTCATGAAGAATAGAGAACCTATCGGAACTATTTCTGAAAAGGGATTATTCACAAAAGTGTTAACGAGTCCGAATTTGCTTCAAATGAAAGTGAGCGAACTTATGGAACCGGTATTACCAATCGTTCATAGAGAATTAGCAGTTGAGAAGTTAGCTCCGATGATGAATAAGGATGTACAAGCAGTTCTAACAAAAGAGGATTCTGGATTGTATAATATTATTACACAATACGACGTCATTCAAGCCTTAGGAAAGTAATTAAATGCATATCCAAAAAGTATTATTCATTGGTTTTGGCTCTATCGCAAATAAGCATGCAAAGGCTTTGCGATCGCTTTTTCCAGAAATACAATTGGATGCTTTACGTTCAAGCATTAACGCGAGTTCGATAGAAGGAATTACAAATCTTTTTGATAGGGATAAAATTCCGTACTCCACTTATGATTTTGTAATTATAAGCAACCCGAGTTATTTGCATGCTGATACGATTCTTGAAATTAGTAAACAGGCTAAGGCTTTCTTTATTGAAAAGCCAGCTTTTTTAACGATCGAAGATGGCAAAAAGGTTGTTGAAGCCATTGGCTCCAAATTGAATTATGTAGCTTGTAACTTACGTTTTCTAGATTGCTTAAAACAAATAAAAACTTTACTTGAGCAAGGAAGTATTCATCCGAGTCAAGTATTGTTTAATGCATGGTCATATCTTCCTGATTGGCGTCCCTCACAAGATTATCGTCAGTCTTATAGCGCGACGGAAAGTAAAGGGGGCGGGGTTTTGTACGATTTAATTCATGAACCGGATTATATCTATTGGTTGTTTGGAGAACCTACCGATTCTTTTATTCATGCTGGTAAATATTCCGACTTAGCAATCAATTCATCCGATACAGCTATTTTAAACTTTAGCTATCCATCTTATTATATTTCAGGAAGCTTGAGTTATGCCTCTAGGATTACTAAAAGGAATTTGCAAATTATCGCAGCAGAAGGTCTTTTCGAAGTTGATTTAATGCAGAACACGATTACGCATAATGGTATCTGTATTTATAAAAGCGCTCAAAGGATTATTGATACTTATCAAAAGCAAATGGAACATTTTGTAGAATGCTTGCAAAAAGATGTAATGCCGTTAAATGATGTGGTACAAGCCTTGGCGGTAAGCCGTTTCATGCAATTTAGTTAGTCCAGATCGGTTCTTCCGTCCAATCAAAAGGAAAACCATAGGCCTTCTCATTAGCTTCTTCACAGATAGAAAGTATTCGCTTCAAATCTTCTCCAGCGTCCCAATTCTTATCCATAATATTTCTAATATAGGCAATAACGCATAAGTAGGCATACACTCTATTATCTGCAAAATGTGTATTGTTCAACCATTTAAAAGTGGCTGTTTTGGGAATACTGATATGCACATTGAATGTGTCATTCCATAAGCGGGTAAAGTGAGCAGCTTGATTTCTTACATGAGAAAGACTATGAATCCAGGAAGAAAAGTACTTCTCATTAATTCCAAAATGCTTCGCGATTTTATTCTTCTCTTTACTTGATTTTAGATTATCAAATAGGGAAGAAAGTGTACCAAAGGAAGAGACCTCTAATGCGATCCAACTTGGTGGCAAACTACCAGGGATATTGTCGCGTTCGGCTTGTATAAAATCTTCATCATTACGAATATAATCTTTTGATAGATGCCTTAGGTTTTTCTCAAACAAATAGCGTTCCTCAAATAACTCTTCTCGTTCAATCCAATAAGGTCCATAGGCCGCAACCATCGAACTATTTATAAATTGACGAATGTATAATTCTATGTGCTCTATTTCGTCCAAGATCCAATGCCTTATTGCATGATCGCAATTATAAATAGTAACAATCTTTTCGAAGTTTGTACCCTCTTTAAACTGTTCAGATTTGGGCGTTTTAAAGTAATGTTTGTAGTAATGACTTAATCGATACAAACCATTTCTCTCTAAAAATAAAAATGCAGCTTCCTCGTTTTGGATCTCCATACCTACCGACTTCAACCATTTAAGTTGAGATTCAATAGGCTGAGCAAAAATTGAAAGCTGCATATTGTAATTACTTGCTTATCCCTTAAGAAGCAGGATAGTAATTCAGATCATTATTACGCTTTAGTTTTATAATGCCTAGTGCGTTAAACAATAAGATGAATGGATAGATTGGGTCAATTTCATGCCATTTAACACCGAAGTTAGGACGACCACCGAATTTATGGTGATTATTATGATAGGATTCTCCTAACATAAGAAAATCAAGCGGTAATAGATTTTTAGAGGTATCACCCACTTTTTCATTTACATAGCCATACTTGTGTGCAAACCAGTTGATGATAGCACCATGAACAGGAGCCATTAGAATGATAAATGGTAATAAAATCCATTCGTACCAGTGGTTAGCAAATTTCAAGAAAAATAGAACATACAATCCAACGAAGAATAAACGATTGATCCAAGTGTCCGCGATGTTTTCCATAAATTTCCAGTAAGGAAGGTTACGAGAGAAACGCTCTTCAACTGGTTTTTGATGTTTTGCAATAGCAGAATACTCAACTTTTGTCTTCCACATCATATCCCAAAGGTTTTTAGAATAAAGTGGAGAATGCGGATCTTTATCAGTGTCTGCATAGGCATGGTGATAGCGGTGCATGATACCATATGCATACGGGCTTAAATAACTAGATCCTTGAAAAAGCCAAGTCAATACATAAAATACTTTCTCCCAGAATTTGTTCATGGTATACATACCGTGAGCAGAATATCTATGATGGAAAAACGTTTGTGTAAAAAGAGACAAATACCAAATTGCGACAAAAAATAGAAATGGGTACATTTTGTTTGAGATTAAAGAACAAAGTACGTAAAGAAACTCCGGTAAAAATATGATTTAGGTCGTTATTTATCCACGTTGAACAAATTTTTAGTTCGTTCAAATATATCCTTCAACAAGAAGTGATCCTTTTGCGGAGAATTATCTATTAAATTAGGATAGTAATGGATGATTCTTTTATCATGGGCAAACCTTAAAACAAGATTATTTGGATCTTCTTTATTTTCAGATGGGTAACTGTCAATTTCAGTAGGACGATATTTTAAAGAGAATTTTTCTCTTGAAATTAGTTTCCATTCATTACTGATTTGTCTTAAAATAAGCACTTGTCCATTATTGCTTAAAATGTATAAGAGATTATAATTTCTCTTGGTGTCATTAGCAAAAGCGACTCCTATAATTTTGTATTGTTTTAAATCTAGAATAGTGGAATCGATTTCAATAGAAATGCTTTCATTAGGCACTTCAGTGTTAATACTGAGCTGCGTACTATCTACTTTGAAGAATTGTTTATTTAATGAAAAAAGTTTTCCATCTAAAACCATTTTGGGCCAAAGTGCATGTTCAATAAATACAGGTGTTTGTTGTGTAAAATACTTCGAACTTGCGTGAGCTAAATACGATACTTGGCAAGCAGCTTTCGGAGCCTTACAAACTGATTCGTTGGCAATATGACTAAATACTTGAAAGAGATCCTCTTCGTAAGGAATTAAAAAACCATAATAAAGCGCTGTCCAATTATCTTTTTGACCGCTACCGTCGATTATGGAGGCAAAGTCGTAAGGCTTTCTAAAGACAACCAATGAAATAGTTCGGGCCATCTTCTTTACGTCCTCAATATTGAAAAATAATTTGTTGGGCAATTCTTCCACTCTTAATTGATACGCAAGTTCCATAAATTGAGCATCTTCAATACCATGACCTACCGTTTCTTTATGACCGGTATGATTTTTAAATGCTTCTGGCCATGTATACGCATACTTATTACGAGGATTTGTTTCCAAAATACATCTTAGGCTGTAGGCTATATCTTTAACTTGCTTATCTAGACCAGCTTTCCACCGACTGCTATCGGGCACTATTTTGCTTAAATAAATTAGTGACTTACCAATCGCACACTGCTGATTGATATCCGTTCCTGGACCGCCCATACAATTAGTTCGTAACTGACAAAAGTATCCCACATCATTTTTGTCGCCACAATTGTAGACACCTGGTTTGTCGTTCCAATAGTTATTGTTTAGGAACACATAGCTCTGTAAAACTCTTTTATAAAGCCAATTGCGATAATCTAAATAGGTGCTGAATTGAGTCAAACTATCACTGATGTCATAGCTAAAAGTGTCTTGAACTTGATACTTTTCAATTCCTAAGGCTTCGAATGGTAAAACTTCCTGCTGTAGTTCTGGGAATTCATTGTCAAGTAGGTAGATGAATTCTACCATTGGGAAAATAATCTTACCAGCATACAAAGGGGTAGGAGCCCAACCGTAGAAGAATTCAGCTTCACCGGAATTAGGATTAATATCAATATCGTAAGACCATCCATAGCTTAAAAAGCGTTCTCCATAACCGGCATAGGCGTCTGGTAGAGAAGGGTTCAGTTTTTTGGATAAGGTACGATTGGCTATGAGCCGTGGATTTAATTTATTGACATTATCATCTCTACGCTCTTGAACGCGCTTCGAGTGTATGATGAATTTGTTTAGGTATTTAGTATCATGTGTGGCACGAAACATTGTGATATATGTGTGCATAAGATCTGCTTCGCCATCCAAAGCCACAGTTCCGCCTTTGGGATTCATACTTGCATTGACGTAGTAAGAATAACCATTGCCCCAGTTATTCGATTTTGCACTATCTGCAATATCAAATGCAGCTACATATGGGTTCTTTGTTTGTGCAAATGAAAATAGGGTAGCACCCCAAAAAATTAGAAAGAGAGCTAATAAATAACGCATCTTAGTGATGGTAATTTTCGTTTTTCAAAATGGTTCCAGCGCGATAAAGTTGTTCTACCAAAATCAGTCGTACCATTTGATGCGGAAGTACAAAATCAGAAATTTTTAATAACGTAGGTTTAGTAGGAAAGACATCGAAATGCCAACCGTAGCTACCGCCAATTCCAATAATTAATTGTTTTACAGCTGTTTGTTGGAGTGAATCGATATAATTCGCTAGTTCAATGGAGCTTTTCCCTTTCCCTCTTTCGTCTAAAAGCAGTAGTTGATAAGGTTGATCCGGAAGATTTTGTAGAAAAAATTTTGTTTCTTCCTGCTTAATTTGACTGATAGGAAGATGCTGGTTTACCTTGGGTTCTAGGACAACCAATTCCGTTGGAATATAGTACTGTAGGCGTTCTAGGTACATTTGCACCTCTTCCTTTAAAAAGGAATCATTCCGTTTACCAAGAGCGATTATTTTTATTTTCATAGAATTATTGCAAAGATACTTTGAAATATCAATAATATTACCGTATATTTGCGCTCCGAATCGGTTCCGTAGCTCAATTGGATAGAGCATTTGACTACGAATCAAAAGGTTTCAGGTTCGACTCCTGACGGAATCACGATTAAGAAGCGCCTTACGAAAGTTTGGCGCTTTTCTTTTTCCCCAAAACCTTTTAATTATCTTTATTGATATGCGGATTTTGTTACTTGCTGCAACGCAGTTCGAAATAGAGGGTTTTATCAATCCTTTGCCTGATCAAATCAACCTTGATGTTTGTATTACAGGTGTTGGGCCAAGCTTCGCGATGTTAAATGCAATGAAGTTTATTGCCGATCATTCTAATGTAAAGTTTGATTATATGCTACAAATAGGTATTGCTGGCTGTTTCGAAACCAATATCACTTTAGGAACCGTCTTTAATGTTCTTGAAGATCAGTTTTTGGTAGGCGCTTGGGAAAACGAAGAAAAATTTAATAGTGTGGATGAGATGGGTTTCAATAGTGCGTTTAGAAAGAGCAGTCGAGTAAAATCCTTCAAAACGATAGAATTAAAGTCAATTTTGCCTAATTGTGAAGGTTTGACAGTTGGTACTATAGAAACTAATAAAGATAGAATAAAGGTCTTAAAAAGCGCTTTTCCAGAAGTGTTAATTGAATCTATGGAAGGAGCAGTAGTTTTTGAATTATCAAACTACTTAAAAACTCCTGCAATTTCATTGAAGTCTGTTTCCAATTATGTAGGTGAACGTGATAAATCAAAATGGGATTTTAAAACATCCATTTCGAACTTACATAAGGCGACTCACGATCTACTCTTTAACTTAAATAACCATTTTTATGCTAATCGATAATACTTGGACCTTGTTTTTAGATCGTGATGGTGTTATCAATATTGATACACCAGGTGATTATTGTCGTAATGCAGATCAGTTTCATTTGTTTGAGACTACCTTAGCTGCAATGA
>JACCDK011944075.1_pt1 | contig 17427 bp, 15 predicted proteins | sample 7445871 | NCBI WGS metagenome assembly JACCDK01 (sample SAMN15323436, study PRJNA562643) | freshwater metagenome | isolation source: river surface water | place: USA:Blue River Watershed | collected 2017-08-15
CCTCAAACAATCGGACAAGCAAGTAGAATATCTGGAGTTTCCGCATCAGATATTTCCATCTTATTATTGTTCATGGGAAGATAATATGGAAATCATCAGCAATTGCCCCATCTGCCAAAGCCAACACATAGAATCTTTTTTAGAGGCTAAAGATTATACGGTTTCAGGAGAGTTTTTTAAAATTGTCCAATGCAGAAAGTGCGATTTCCTTTTTACCAACCCTCGACCATCCGCACAAGAGGCAGGAAAATATTACCAATCTGATAATTACATTTCGCATTCCAATACCAATGAAGGACTCATCAATAAACTTTATCACTGGGTTAGAAATGTAACACTTAGCCAAAAAACTAATTGGATTAAACCCTATAAGCAATCGACCGAACTATTAGATATCGGCTGTGGTAATGGTCATTTTTTGCATGCATGTAAACAAGCTGGATGGAAAGTTACCGGAATGGAACTGGACCCAAAAACATCCGAGCAAGCTCGACAATACACCAAAGAAAAAATTGTAAATAATTTAAACGAAATCTCTGCTCAAGAGACTTTTCAAATAATCAGTCTTTGGCATGTTTTAGAACATGTATATGAATTAGATACGTATTTTGATTTTTTCAAAACACATCTAAAACAAAATGGGAAATTATTATTGGCATTACCCAATCCAAAATCCCACGATGCAGAAAAATTTAAATCGTTTTGGGCCGCATATGATGTTCCACGACACATTCACCATTTTACTCCAAAATCCATTGAATTACTAGCTAATAAAAATGGATTTAAATTAGTAAAAACAAAAGGTTTACTATTTGATAGCTTTTATATCAGTTTATTAAGCAATGAATACCAAAGCGGAAATAAAAAACTTTTCTCGTCTTTTATTACAGGTGCTTTTTCCAATTTAAAAGCCTTCATCTTTAATGGAAATTATTCGAGCAATTTGTACATCTTTGAACATGCATAAATTTCGATTAAACTATCTATTTTTTAGTATCCTAATCATTGGAGTCTATTCCTTGATCGTATCAAGTTGTGCCCAAGTGGCGAGTCCTCCTGGAGGAAAAAAAGATACATTAGCTCCAATCGTAATACATTCCATTCCTGCTCAAAAAAGTAAAAATTATACAGGAAAGAAAATTGAACTAACATTCAATGAATATGTTGATATCAAAAATATCAATCAAGAATTATTGGTTACTCCTTCTATTGGTTTTTACGAAACAAAAATTAATCCAAAAGGATTAAGTATTTTATTAGATTCAAACCTTTTAAAAAATACTACATACACCTTTAATTTTAGAAATGCAGTAAGTGATATTTCGGAAAGAAATGTAGCTAAAAATGTAAAAATCGTATTTAGTACTGGAAATTTAATTGATTCTCTTGCCATCAAGGGCAATGTTAAAAAATTAGATAATTTTAAAAATGTTGAAAATGCTTTAGTTGCATTGTATCCTTATAATGATACCCTAAACATTGAAAAAATAAAACCCTATTATTTTACTAAAACAGATACATCCGGAAATTACCATTTAGAAAACATTGCCGCAGGAAAATACTTCATGGCAAGTTTTTACGATATCAATAATAATTTACTAGTAAACACAAATAAAGAAGCATTTGATATCATTTCTGCAAAATATATCGATTTACAACATTCTATTGAACAACAGGATTTTAAAATCAGTGTCCAAAATTTAGATTCATTAAAAATTCAAAAAACAACAACTACAGCGAAAACAATTTTGTATGAGTTTAATAGAGGAATTAAAGAAATTAAAATTAGCTCTGAAAAATTGAACAAGGAAAAATTTGTCTACCAGATTGAAAACAAAAATAATATTCGATTATATAAATCGAATTTAAATGCAGAAGATACTTTATACTTACAAATTCAAACCATCGATTCCTTATATCGTTTAAAAACATTTCAAGTAAAATCGAAATTTAGAGAAGCAAATAAAAAGGAAAAAGTAAGTAAACTAGTTTTCAACTTCAATACCTATCCAAGACCAGGAACTAAATTTTCTCCACAAGATTCCATCCAAATAGATTTCCAAAAACCTGTTGCTTCGTGGAACATTCAAAAGATCTATTTTCAAAAAGATTCGACACAGAAAACAGCCATTGCAACAAATCAATTAAAATTTAATACGTATAACAACCAAATTATTCTTCCTGCGCGATACCTACCAAAAGAAAAAACGAAATTGATTCTAGAGAAAAATGCATTTATTGGAATTGAACAAGATAGCTCGGATAAATTTATTTTAGAAATAGAACCTGAAGATGTAGAAAATTATGGACTCATTTCTGGTAAACTAAATAATCCAAAAAAAGACACACAATACATCGTTCAATTACTCAATGAGCGCGATTATTCTGTTGCTTATCAACTCACTACTCAACAAAACTTCATTTTCAATTTCATAACACCAGAAACCTATTTAATCAAAGTGATTGAAGACAGTAACAAAGATGCCTACTGGACACCAGGAAATTTAAAATTACATACCAAACCCGAACGCACCTTTTTCTTTACAGGAAAATTAAAACTCAAAGCTAATTTTGAACTGACGGATCTAATCATTCCTGTTGATTAGCTTGTGGATAAGCTGTGGATATCTACTATTTTTTATCCACAATTACCCAACAAAGCTGTTCACAATTTTAGATTTGCTCAAACATTGTGGAAAAATAAACAGTTATCCAAAACTTATCCCACATTTATCCACAATTAAAAAATATGTTTTGAAAAATTATCTATTTATTTTTCAATTACTTACAAACACAAATTAGACTTATCCACATATCCACAGAGAACAATAACATACTATAAAAAAGAAAGAAAAAATAATTTTGTTTTTTTTAATTAAATGATGTGGAAAAGTTCTTAATCCTTTAATTATAGGGTGTGAAATATAAGGTGTGGGGTAAAATTTTTATAATTTTAGTGCTTTTTTGATATAATTTTATTTAAATTTTTATATTTAAGTTAAAATAGTATTATTATGTATTTCAAAATGTGAATAAAATGTGGATAAGTAGATAAGTTTCCTTTATACTTACAAAATTTTGTCAAAATTGTTCAAAACAGACATAGACTTATTAACTTTGGGTATATTCCTTATGAACTATGCAACATCAACAACTGAATCGTGTATTTGACTTATTAAGTGCTTATCAACATCAAGAAATACCTATTTTGTTCAATAAAAAACGAAAAGGTTCTTGGGAAAGCTATTCTTCAACTGAATTTCTTCAGGTGATCAATGAATTGGCAATGGGTTTTATCGAAATTGGCATTCACCCAGGTGATAAAATAGCTTTAATATCAAGTAATCGAAATGAGTGGAATGTGGTTGATTTTGCAACACAAATCTTGGGTGCCGTTTTAGTGCCCATTTATCCAACCATTACTATTGATGACTACTCGTTTATTTTTAAGGACTCAGGTGTAAAAATCATTTTTGCAGAAAATGAGGAACTTTTTTTAAAAGCAAAAGAAGCTTCCAAGGGTAATAAAGAGATTCAACAAATCTATACCTTCGAACAAGTTGAAGATGCCACTCATTGGTCAGAAGTAAAATCGAAAGGAATTGGAAAAGATTTTTCCATTCTTGAATCGTATAAATCTAAGGTTTCAAAAGATGATTTATTAACTCTCATTTATACTTCTGGAACAACAGGAATGCCAAAAGGGGTCATGTTGACTCATCATAATATCATCAGCAATGTATTGTCGTTAGTACGTGGTAAATTTTTCGATTTACACATAGGCGACAAGGCACTGAGTTTTTTACCTCTTTGTCATATTTATGAACGAACAGATATTTACATGTATTTGTATTATGGGGTTTCTGTTCATTATGCGGAAAGCATGGAAACCATCGCAGATAACATTCGTGAGGTTCGTCCAAGTATGTTTGCAACTGTTCCTCGTCTTTTGGAAAAAGTTTATGATAAAATTTTAGCCAAAGGAAATGAGTTGACAGGCATCAAACGTAAACTGTTCTTTGGCGCCATTGATTTTGGATTGCAATATGATCCGATGGAATCCTTAAGCCTTTGGAAGTCTATTCAATTGGCTGTTTACCGTAAATTGATTTTCAGTAAATGGAAGGAAGCATTAGGTGGAAACATTCGTTTGATTACGAGTGGATCCGCGGCTCTACAGCCGCGTTTGTCACGAGTGTTTTGGGCAGCAGGAATTCCCATTTCTGAAGGATATGGTTTAACAGAAACCTCACCGGTCATTTCGGTTTGTCGCGTTAATCCACCCGACTTTAAAATCGGTTGTGTTGGATCTTTGTTAGACTGCGTGGAAGTTAAAATTGCTGAAGATGGGGAAATTTGTTGTAAAGGCGATTCTGTAATGATTGGTTATTATAATAATCCCACTGCCACCGCAGAAGCAATTGATAAAGATGGATGGTTTCATACAGGTGATATTGGAGAAATGGTCGATGGAAAATATTTAAAAATAACCGACCGTAAAAAAGAGATTTTTAAAACATCAGGTGGAAAGTATGTTGCGCCTCAATTGGTGGAAAATAAACTTAAAGAATCGGCATTTATCGAACAATGTATGGTTGTTGGAGAGGGTCAAAAATTTCCTTCGGCAATTGTTATTCCAGAATTTGCAGCTTTGCAGTTTTGGGCTCGACAACAAAATATTCAATGGTCGAGCAATGAAGACCTCATCAATGATCCGCAAGTCATTGCTAAAATGGAAGAGGAAGTCAAATCAACCATGAAGACAGTTGCACAATATGAGCAAGTGAAAAAATTTGTAATGATTCCACGTTTGTTTACCATTCAAGATGGAGAACTTACCCCAACCTTAAAATTGAAACGAAAGGTCATTTATCAGAAGTTTGAGACACTAATTTTACCGTTATATACATAATTTTTGAAAAAAGCCGTTTTGAATTTTGTAACTTGCGGATTGAATGAACATAACATGAGTCAAATGAATAAAGTTGCCCTTATTACGGGAATCACAGGTCAAGATGGAGCTTATTTAGCAGAGTTGTTGTTAAACAAGGGATATGAAGTACATGGTATCAAACGCAGAAGTTCATTAATCAATACACAACGTATTGATCATTTATATTTAGACCCGCATGTAGATAACTCAAAATTCCATTTACATTATGGCGATTTGAGTGATTCTACCAACATTATCCGCATCATTCAAGAAGTACAACCGGATGAAATTTATAACTTAGGTGCGATGTCGCACGTAAAGGTTTCATTTGATGAACCTGAATACACTGCACAAGTTGATGGTATCGGTACACTTCGTATTTTAGAGGCAGTTCGTTTGCTTGGACTAACCCAAAAAACAAAGATATATCAGGCCTCAACCTCTGAATTATATGGTTTGGTACAAGAAGTACCACAAAGCGAAAAAACACCGTTCTATCCACGTTCTCCATATGCTGTTGCCAAATTATATGGGTATTGGATTACCGTAAACTATCGTGAAGCCTATAACATGTTTGCCGTAAACGGTATTTTGTTTAACCACGAATCTCCATTGCGTGGAGAAACTTTCGTAACGCGTAAAATTACCAGAGGTGTTGCTCAAATCGTCTTAGGTCAATTAGACAAAATCTATTTGGGTAATTTAGATGCTAAACGCGATTGGGGACACGCTAAAGACTACGTAGAAGCCATGTGGTTGATTTTACAACAGGATACGGCTGAAGATTTTGTGATTGCAACAGGAATTACCACAACAGTTAGAGATTTTATTAAAATGGCCTTTACAGAAGTAGGTGTAGAGGTAGCCTTCAAAGGAGAAGGAATCAATGAGAAGGGTTATGTGGTGAATTGCTCTAATCCTGACTACCAAGTAGCTAAAGATAGTATTGTGGTGGAGGTAGATCCAAGATATTTTAGACCAACAGAAGTGGAATTATTGATTGGAGATCCAACCAAAGCAAAAGAGAAATTAGGTTGGAAATTGAAATATGATTTACCTGCCTTAGTGAAAGATATGATGCAGGCGGATGTGAAATTGTTTTTAAATAAATAATAATGGCTTGGTTTGCGGTTTATACAAAGTCGCGTTGTGAGAAACAGGTTGCTTGGGAGTTAGAAGCCAAAGGGATTGAGGCCTATTGTCCGATTAATAAAGTAAAAAAGCAATGGTCAGATCGAACAAAATGGGTTGAAGAGCCTTTGTTTCGTTCGTATGTCTTTGTAAATATTGATTATGTAAAACAAAGTGCCGAAGTAAGAAAGGCAAGAAATGTTGTTAATTTCGTTTATTGGTTAGGAAAACCTGCGGTTATTCAAGCAAACGAAATAGATGAAATTAAAAGCTTTTTAACCGACTTTGTAAACGTGGAAGTAATTGGAAAATCGGTTAAAGTAGGCGATTTCATTACGATTAATTCAGGCGTATTTGAAGGAAAAATTGCCCAAGTAAAATCGTTTAAAAATAAAAACGAAGTCCGCTTGTACATTGAAAGTCTCGGATACGAATTAGTTGCACAATTGGCTGACCATGTAAAAAAATGAAATACACCTCCCAACTTTTTTGTCTTATTGGATTGCTTTTTGGTTATACCTTAGTAGGACAAGAAGAGGGTGCTAATAATTGGTTAGGGATCGAATATGGGGTGTCATCTGGTAAATACCAACCCTTTTGGTTACGCTCCAATCAGTATGGAACCATTCCTACCAAAGGAGCTTTCATGCAAGTTGGTTCAGGTTATTCTCAAGAGTATAAAAAAAATTCAAAACGAATCAAATTTGGGTACGGTGCCGATGTTCGGTTTTTGGTGGGTACAGACAAATCGGCCATTCTTTTTCCAGAATTATACGCAAAATCGAAGTTTGGGATATTTGAAATTTGGGGTGGAATGCGCCGTAAAATATATGGTTTGGCAGACTCAACACTTTCCTCTGGATCTTTTGTGTGGTCGGGCAATGCCTTGCCTATGCCAAAGATAGAATTAACGGTTCCAAATTGGTATTATCCCGGATTTTTGGGTGGATTTTTTGCCTTCAAAGGTTCATTTGCCCACGGATGGTTTGAAAACAATCGTGAAGATATTTCTCATTTTTACTTGCATCAAAAATCATTTTACGGACAATTTGGTAAAAAAGATGCCAAAGTAAAATTGTTCGGTGGTTTTAATCACCAGGTACAATGGGGTGGGAAACTCTTATACCCTGATCCACAAAATAATATCGGTATCAATGGTGTAATTCCATCTACGTTTCGGGATTACTTTTATGTCGTAACCGGGTTTACCTTGGCAAGTGTTGGAGACACCACCCGTAATGGTAAAAATGATGCTTGGAATCGAGCTGGAAACCATTTGGGTTCAGTGGATATTGGGGCAGAAATTACCATCGGTAAGGTTAAAATTTTAGGATATCGTCAGAGTTATTATGAAGATGGTTCCCTGTATTATGGAAATAATATTACGGACGGATTGCATGGAATTTCCATTCAAAACACTTCAAAAGGAGCTTTTCGTAAAATTGTTTTTGAATATTTTAATACGACTTCTCAGGGTGGTGATTCTAAAGGATATGATGGATCTGATCCTTCAATTTTGGGACAAGATAACTATTTCAATAATAGTGCCTACAATAATGGTTGGACCTATCGTAAAATAAGTATTGGTAATCCGTTTATGACGCTGGATTCCGAAACAGATTTGAATCCAACAGACAAGACCTATTTTGACAACAACCGTGTGGAAGCATTTTATGTGGCTTCTGAGTGGAATATTGGTAAAGCTAATGTTATTGTGAAGGGAAGTTTAGCCAATGCCATTGGTGCTTATGGCTCGGAATATATCCCAGTGAAAAAAATGTATTCTGTAGCTGTCTTTTTACAGAAGCCAGTTCAAATAATGGGCTATAATGCCACCTTTAAAGGACGTGTGGGATACGATCAATCAGAATGGTATGCAAGTACATTCGGTATTCATGCTGGACTTTCAATGCCTTTATATTAAGCAAAAAACAAGTAGGATACCGCAATAGCAGTTAATACGCCCATTAAATCGGCGGTTAATCCTGCCCACAAGGTGTATTTGATATTTTTTACTTGCACTGATCCAAAATACAAGGCAATCACATATAAAATTGTTTCTGCAGAGCCTTGGAACACACAAGATAATCGACCCACAAAAGAGTCAGCTCCAAAGGTCTTCATGGTGTCAATCATCATGGCACGAGAACCACTACCGCTAATCGGATGCAATAAAGCTGTTGGCAATGCATCTGAGAACCGATTATCAATTCCCGCCCAGTCAATCAGTGTTTTCATGCCATCCACTAAATAGGTTAAGGCACCACTGTTTCTGAAACAAGATATGGCTACAAGCATTCCGACTAAATAAGGAATAATGCGAACAGAAGTTTCAAATCCGCCTTTGGCGCCTTCAACAAAGGTGGAAAATAAATCTACTTTTTTACGAAAAGCCGCGGCAATAAAGGCAAAAATGATGGTAAACAAAATTCCGTTCGAAAACACCTTTGATTGAATTTCAATTTGCTCCTTTGGTAAGGAACTAAAATACCATAAAATACCTCCTAGCACAGCGGTAATGCACAATATCCAAGTCATAATAACGGGTTCTAGCAAACGTATTTTTTGCTTAAAAGCCACAAATATTAATCCGGTCATTGTTGCAGCATAAGTGGCCATTAGACAAGGAATAAACACGTCTGAAGCGTCTTTTGCACCGTAAATGGCGCGTTGCGCCATAATACTTAAAGGAATTAAAACAGGCCCCGCAGAGTGCAAGGTTAAGAACATAATTTGTGAGTTAGACGCATTGTCTTTCTCTTCGTTTAAGTCTTGTAATCCTTGCATGGCTTTTAAGCCAAAAGGGGTTGCGGCATTATCGAGACCCAGTAAATTGGCAGAAAAATTCATGATCATTTGTCCATGAACAGGATGGTCTTTTGGAACTTCTGGGAATAATCGAGTAAAAAATGGACGAATTAATTTAGCTAAAAAATGAATGGCACCTGCTTTTTCGCCTATCTGTAAAATACCCATAAAAAAGGTCATAACTCCAGCCAAAGGCAAGGCAATATCCATCACAGCTAACTCGGCTGAATCAAACATGCCATCGACCAACGTTTTAAAGATTTCGGTATTACCTAAGAAAATAAATTGAAAGAGAGCGATAACAAAAGCGATTCCAAAAAAGAAAAACCAGATCCAGTTGATAGCCATAAAGGATAATTTAATATAAATTTTATCTAAATTTAGATAAAATTTTGCTTATGAATTCTACAAAAATGCTTTTGGCCGAATTATTTCTTTCCTTCACCTCTTTTTTGACCTTTTCTCAAACAAAGCCTTGCCCGTATGAGGAAAAAATGAAGAAACAGGGACTTGTGGAAGTACAGAAGATCTTACCAGAAGTGTTTGTTCAATTGAAATATGCGACATCTGATAACTTCATGAAAAAGGATGTGTACGGTTGTTTAACCCATGCCTATTTACAAAAAGAAGTCGTTCAAATGTTAGGAAAAGCGCAAGAATTCTTGAATAAGCATCATCCTGGATTGCATTTCTTGATTTACGATGCCACCAGACCTTTAGCAAAACAATGGGAATTGTGGAATTCTTTAGACATGCCGGTTAAGCAAAGAAGCAATTATGTAGCAGACCCTGCCATACACTCTATTCATAATTATGGAAGTGCCATCGATTTAACCTTAGCAGATGCAAATCAACAGCCATTGTACATGGGTACTCCTTTTGATTATTTTGGGGAAATGGCCTATCCAACCAAAGAGCAGGAGCTTTTGAAATCGGGTCGACTTCCTCAAATCGCCTATCAAAATAGATTAAAACTACGCAACGCGATGAAAGCCGGAGGCTTCATGCCGATCGATTACGAGTGGTGGCATTTTAACGCCTTTTCGCGAAGCGAAGCAAAAGAAAAATTTAGAGTAGTCGAATAATTATACGCCTTCAGCAACTACTTCTTTAATTTCAGGAATCATACGAGTCATTAAAGCCTCAATACCTGATTTTAAAGTCATTGTAGACGAAGGACAACCAGAACAAGAGCCTTGTAAAAGGACTTTAACTTGTCCAATTTCTGGATTATACGAATGAAAACTGATAGCACCACCGTCAGATTCAACCGCTGGTCGAACATATTGATCTAAGATCTCTTTAATTTGTGAAATGATGGGTGTATCGTTTCCTTGCGTATCTGAAGTGGCGTCTTGAGGAATAGAAAAAACAGGCTTTTTCTCTTCAAAATATTTTTTCAAATATTGTTTGATACCAAAAAGCTCATCTTCCCATTCAATGCTTTCAGATTTCGTGATGGTGATAAAATTGGAAGTAATAAATACTCTTTTGACAAAATCAAATCCAAAAATGGCAACCGCCAAAGGGGAATTTTTTTCCTTAGTTAATCCATCTGCAGGTTGTGTGTAATCAAATGAAAGACCATCTGGTAGTAATTCAAAATTGAACACAAACTTCATTGAATGTGGATTGGGCGTTGCTTCGGTGTAAATATGAATAGTTTGTTGTAACATGTCTAAGAGGGGTAATAGGTTGATAACAAGGAATCGAAGAAAAAAGTTTAAAATGTGACAATTTTTGTGAGGTAACCTTGTTTTTCGAATTGTTCAGGATTGGGTTTTTCAGAAAAAATACCAAATAAGGTAGATCCAGAGCCCGACATTGCAGCATATACGGCTCCGAGTTGGTATAATTGATCTTTAATTTCTTTTAAAAGGGGTTGTTTAGGAAAGATACTTTTTTCGAAATCATTCGTGATACTATTTTTCCACAAGGAGAGGTCTTGTTTCAGCGCTTCTGGCAAAAAATTTGTGGGCTTTTGTGGGATAACTCCTGCATAGGCTTCTTGAGTAGAGATACCCACATTTGGGTACACCAAGAGGCCAAAATAATACTTTAAAGACACGTCCATATCTTGTAAGACATCTCCTTTTTCAGTTCCAAATTGTGGCTTATCTTTCAAAAAGAATGCACAATCACTACCGAGCTGTTGGGCATAAGGAATTAGTTCTTGATTCGAGAGGGGAAGTTCAAATAGGTCGCGAAGCCCCATTAGCGTAAAAGCGGCGTCTGAAGAGCCTCCACCTAATCCAGCTCCCATGGGAATAATTTTATGTAATTGAATACAGACTGGCGGCAGATTATAAGTTTGTTTTAATAGCTGATAGGCTTTCACGCATAAATTTTGTTCGGTATATCCAGGAATGGGAATACCCGTTGAAACAAATTCAAAGGTTTCTGACGGGGTAATTTCTAAAATATCAGTCCAATCAATTGGGAAAAAAGCAGATTCTAAATTATGAAATCCATCAGGACGTTTTTCGGTAATGTAGAGTCCAATATTGATTTTAGCGTGTGGAAATAGAATCATATTAATCTTCAAAAATATTGCCTATCCAAGTTAATTTTAAGGCCAAGTTGGTTAAAAAGAAGAACAACGCAAAAAGCATGAAGGTCTGGCTCTGGTCAATATGCTCTTCCCATTTATATACTTTTATTTTTGTTTTTTCTAAGAGGTCAATTTCTTTAAAAATAGCCGAAAGGCCTTGGGCATCACTTGCTCTAAAAAATTTACCATTGGTTTTTTGCGCAATACTACGAAGTGTATTTTCGTCAACAGGATCTACTAAATTTCCATCTTTACCAACAGCAATCGTATAGAATTTGATTTTAAAGATGTTGGATAAATTAGAGGAAATTTCTGGATCGAGGTTTCCGGCAGTATTATTTCCATCTGATATAATGATACCAATTTTCTTGGGGTTTGAACTTTCTCTCAATTGATTGATACAGGTTCCCATGGCATCTCCCAAAGCAGTACCTTCTTCCGAAATTATTCCAGAGCGCAATTGTCGGATGGATGGATTTAAATAACTGCTGTCTTGTGTGATGGGACTCACCAAATTGGGCTCCCCAGCAAAGGCAACCAAAGTAAAGGCATCTATTGGCAGTCTTTTTTGAATAAAATCCAAGGCAACACGTTTAGCAACTTCTAAACGTGATGGGGCCACATCTTTGTTACTCATCGAAGAAGAAATGTCAATTCCCATGGCAATATCGATTCCTTCTGCTTTGTTTTCTGCATAGCGAACCGTTTTGTAAGGTCCAGCCAGAGCAATTACCAAGGAAATGAGCAATAAACTTTGGATGATTTCAGGAAGGTAACTTTGAAGTTTAATGAATTTATTTTCAGGAAATTCATTAGGGATCGATAAAACTATTTTTGCCCTGTTCTTTCGCTGAATCCAATATTTAAAAACAAAAATAAGAATGGGTAAAAACAAAAGGTATAAGAAAAGTGGATTCTCCCATTCAAAAGAAAAAAGGGATCTAATTTGTTGCCAAAAATGGTGCAATGGATATTTCACTTTTTTCGGTAGGTGATGTGAATTTTTTGTTGGCCTTTTTTATATGTGGTTTCAGCAATTTTCAATAAGTTATTAAGAGATTGAACCGTTCTTTCTGAAAAGTTACCACCATAAATGGCAAAATCTAAATCATTTAACGATTTTTCCAATTGTTTATCAGGCAGAAGGTCAATAATTTCTTTTGATGTAGAAGTAGAAAACCCTAATCCGGTAATATTTTCCAAATAGGTTTTCCATAAAATAAGCGCCTTTTCCAAGTTTCGTAATCCCGCATCTGATTCATTCACATTTCGTTTGAGTCGAGCGAAGTTGCGTTGAAAATCTCTATTTTTTCTCCAAAGTAAATACAATTCAAAACCCATTCGAATCCTTTTTCCAAAGATCCAATTGATGATTCCGATAATTATTAACAATACCAAAAAGTCAAACAAAAAGGTCTTGATATCTTTTTTGGGTGTCAAGGGCTCAAATGGAATGCTTTGGTATAAGGAATCTAAATCAATACTAGCAGCATTGGGCACTAACTTTTTCACATACAAGGAATCGGCTTGCGGATAAATTGCAGTACAATCAATATCAGATGCTGTATAAACTGGTATTTGCAACACCTTTGGATTTTGTAAAGAAAAAAGCCGCATTTGATATACTGCCGAATCCACATAAACTCCTGGTCGAATCATTTTTGTTTTAAAATAATCCTTCTGTATGATCTCAAATGGAGCCACATTGATTTGAGCATTTGGAAAAAACAATTCATTTTTTCCACGATGCTGAACCCATAAACTATAATGGATTGTTTGACCGATTTTTACCGAATCTTCTTGAAACTTTCCCCAAACCTGTAGCTCTTGTGGACTCATTATTTTCGGATGGTAAAAAGTTTAACAAGTGGTTGCACATAATCTTCTCCTGAAACAATGCGAACGTAGTCTATTTTTTGTTTTTGACAAATAGACGATAATTCTTCTGCCCTTTTCACAAATTGTTTGTCGATCATTTTTTTAAATGATTTGGAAGAAGCATTTAGGTAAGAAGTCTTTCCGGTTTCTGGGTTAAAAATTGGAATAATTCCAAGGGCTGGAATTTGTAATTCATTTTGATCTTGAATCTGCAGCGCCACCACATCGTGTTTATTGCCCAAGGAGATTAACAAATCTTCATAATCTTGGTCAATGAAATCGCTTAAAATGATAACCAAGCTTTTGCGTTTTAAAATCTGCAAAGCAAATCGCAAAGCTTCTTTAAGATCTGTTTTTTTGTTTTCTGCCTGAAATTTGAAAAGTTCTGTAATGGCTTTATATCCGTGTTTTTTACCCGGTGCAGGAGCCATGAATTTTTCTATTTTATCTGTAAAACAACAAAAACCAATATGTCCTGCTTCCTGTATGGCCGAAAGAGATAAAACCGCTGCAATTTCTTTGATGGAATCCATCTTATTGCCTTTAGAAGTTCCTATTTCATTGGAAGCCGAAGCATCTAAAATAAAAAATACAGTTTGCTCTTTTTCTTCTTTGAATATTTTTACAAAGGTACCATGACCTTTCGCGGAGGAATTCCAATCAATATGGCGAACATCGTCGCCATATTGATATTGACGAAGATCGTTAAATTCAATGCCTGAACCTTTGAAAACCGAGGCATAGTTGCCATGCATCTGTGTGTTGATGGCCTTGCGTATGCTGATTTCTATTTGATTTGCCTTATTTATAAAGCTTCTAATATCCATTTTATCAGGTAAAAGCTGTTAGAATTTTGCTAAATTACCTATTTTTGAGCAAATTGCTCTATTCTCAGCAAAGGTTTCGCCAACATTCAATGTTATGAAAAGATGTGTCATCATTTTAAGTGTTTTACTCGCCGCTTGTTCGGGATCTCCCAAAGAAGCTGTTTTGAGTAAAGAAAAATTAGCAGATGTATTGACTGATATTCATTTGGCAGAAGCTAAAATTAATGAAAAACACATTGGAAGTTCTGATTCCGCTTTGGTCTTGTACCAGGCAATTCAACAAACTATATATAAAAAGCATGGTGTCGACTCGGTGCAAGTAAATAGAAGTTTTGAGGAATATGTGAAAGACCCAGATGAGTTTTTAGACATGTATGAAATGGTTACAAATCAATTGTCAAAACAAGTGAATCCCAACAATTCATTTAAAAAGAATGGCCAAAATTTGAGTGCACAATGATTAAAAAGATCATCTTATTTTTATTTTTCATTCAACCTATGATGGCACAACAAGTATTTTTTCAAGGTCATCGCGGATGTAGAGGACTTATGCCAGAAAATACCATACCAGCCTTTCAAAAAGCTTTGGAATTAGGCGTGGTTTTGGAAATGGACGTTTGCATTAGCAAAGATGGTAAAGTGGTGGTTAGCCATGAACCTTATATGAATTCTCTTTTTTGCTCTCATCCAGATGGCCGCCCTGTTTTAAAAGAAGAAGAAAAATCACTGAATTTGTATCAAATGAATTATGCAGAAATTAAGCAATTTGATACCGGAAAAAGAGGAAATGCACTTTTTCCTCAGCAGGAAAAAGTTGCCACGTTTAAACCCTTGTTGAGTGAAGTTTTGGCAATGACAGAAGCATACCGAGCCAAATCGGGTAAGGCCGTGTATTATAATATTGAAATAAAATCAGATTCAGCGGAATATGGTGTTTCTCAACCCAAAACAGTAAAAGAATTTGCAGATTTGGTTTATGCGGAAATAATATCCAAAGTGAATGTTGAATTTGTAACCATACAAAGTTTCGATTTTAAGGTTGTCAAACATCTAAAAAATGAAATAAATCAAAGACATTTCAAACCCTTTTTAATTTCAGCCTTAGTGAGTCGGAAATCTCCTCAACAGGTGGTGAAAGACCTAGGATTTGTCCCTGATATTTATAGTTCATCTTATAATTCACTTTCAAAAGAATGGATTGATTCCAGCCATCAAATGGGAATGAAAGTCATTCCTTGGACAGTAAATGATTCAAATGAAGCAAAGAAATTAATGAACTGGGGCGTTGATGGAATTATTACGGATTACCCCTCTCATCCCTATTATCCCTCTTCCCTTATCCCTCTTCCCTAACCCCTCATCCTTCTTCCCTAAAAATGTCTATTCTAACAGAAACCTTAACTTGGATCATGAAGCGGCGGATGCCTCGTATAGAAGCGATGTATCAACGACCGCTTGATTTGCAGGAGGAGTGTTTTCAAGAATTAATAGAATTTGCAAAATATACCGAATGGGGGAAGAAGTTTGGTTATGCCGACATTCGTAATCAGGAGCAATTTAGAAAGCAAGTACCCATATCGACCTATGAAGAATTATTTCCCTACATCGATCGAATGATGCAGGGGGAACAAAATGTGTTGTGGGCTAGCCCTATTTCCTGGTTTTCAAAATCATCAGGCACCACAAACGCTCGTAGTAAATTTATTCCTGTTTCTCCAGAATCGTTAGGAGATTGCCACATGCGCGGAGGCAAAGACATGATTACTTTGTTGATTCATAATAAACCTGAAACCAACATATTTGATGGCAAGGGATTATCCATTGGAGGAAGCTTATCAAGTAATCCTTTCAATGACCAAATGTTATTGGGAGATGTATCAGCAGTTGTGATGAAAAATTTGCCTATATGGGCTCAAATGATTCGGACGCCATCACTTGATGTGGCTTTGATGAACGATTGGGACCAAAAAATTGAGCGTATGGCTCGAGAGACTTCTCAGGAAAATGTAACCAGTATTTTGGGAGTACCTACCTGGACGCTTGTTTTGATTGATAAAATTTTAGAAATCACCGGCAAAAAAAATATTTTAGAAGTTTGGCCTAATTTTGAATTTTTGGTTCATGGCGCGGTCTCTTTTAGCCCCTATCGCAGCTTATTCAAAGAAAAAATATTCCCATCTGAGAGCGTATCGTATTTAGAAATTTATAATGCATCTGAAGGCTTTTTTGGTATTCAAGATGATATCAATTTGCCAGATGAAATGTTGCTGATGCTCGATTATGGTATTTATTATGAATTTATCCCTTTAGATGATTTAGGAAACGAAAAGGATACGATCATTCCATTGTCGGAAGTAAAAGTGGGACCTAATTACGCCATTGTCATTAGTACCAATGCCGGATTGTGGCGTTACAAAATTGGTGATACGGTGAAGTTTACTTCTACAGATCCCTATCGAATTAAAATTAGTGGCCGAACTAAAATGTTTATTAATGCGTTTGGTGAAGAGGTTATCATTGAAAACGCTGAACAAGCGATTTCAAAAGCCTTGGAATTGACTGATTCTAAAATGCTGGATTACACTGCGGGACCCTGTTTTATGGCCGATGGAAAAAGTGGTTGCCACGAATGGATCATCGAATTTTCGGTTCCCCCTAAAGATTTTACTAAATTTGTAGAAATTTTGGACCAGACCCTTCGTGAAGTGAATTCAGATTATGATGCAAAACGTGCGTTTGATATGGTCCTAACCTTACCTAAGGTGCACCAGGCTCCACGAGGAACTTTTTATCAATGGATGAATGATCGCGGAAAATTAGGAGGTCAACACAAAGTACCTCGATTGAGTAATACAAGAGAATATATAGACGAAATAGTACAAAAATTATAATTATGGCTTTAAAGGAAACAATTGAAAATGGTATTAAAGATGCCATGCGTGCAAAAGATACAGATAGATTACGCACTTTGCGTGCAATAAAATCCTTGATTTTATTGGAAGAAACCTCTGGAAACCAGTCGGGTCCTTTATCTGCTGATGCGGAAATGAAAATTTTGATGAAAGCAGCCAAGCAGCGTAGAGATTCATTGGAAGTTTTTAAAGCACAAAATAGAGAGGATTTAGCAGAAAAAGAGCAGGTTGAATTAACCATTATTGAAGAGTTTTTACCAAAACAATTGTCGGAGGCAGAATTAACAGAAAAAATTGCAGCCATTATTGCGCAAGTAGGTGCAGCTGGTCCGGGTGATATGGGTAAAGTGATGGGCGTGGCCACTAAACAATTGGCAGGTTTGGCAG
>JACCDK010475604.1_pt1 | contig 17419 bp, 14 predicted proteins | sample 7445871 | NCBI WGS metagenome assembly JACCDK01 (sample SAMN15323436, study PRJNA562643) | freshwater metagenome | isolation source: river surface water | place: USA:Blue River Watershed | collected 2017-08-15
TAAAGGGTGTGCTACAGAAGAAAATTAGGCCACAGATTAGAAGACTCGTGGTACTTAATTTAAACTGGCGACCAATCACGATAATGGTTAATAAAGCCATTAATATATTTAATATCGCCCAGATGGCTGTAGCAGTTTTATAGTCAAGAAGCGCTAATGGCACGAACAAAACATATAAGCCGTGTGCGTAATTGGGTCTTTGGGAGAGAATAATCCTTCCCTCTATATTTCCTTGAATTTGGTAGGCATATGGATTAACACCTTCAATGAATAGGACTGACGGACTCCACTGATAATCGTCACTCCCATCCATATTTTGGGCGTTCAAGTATCCCCGACTAACTGAAATGATTGCAAGAATGACCAGGAAGGCTATGAGAAATTTTCGAGCCAAGCGTTACTCGCAAATTATTAATATTGAATCAAGCACTGGCGTGCTAAACGACACATTGTCCATTAGAAAGATCTGGCTAAGTTAGTCAGTAAATTTTTACGCAAAATATCGACAAGAGTAAACTATAACTTATTGAAAAATAAGATTAAAATTAAACGTCTCCCAAACCACTAAATTTAGATTAAAAATTGTTAACCAAGCGCCAAAAAATCCTTATTGTTATTGGTACGCGTCCTGAGGCCATCAAAATGGCCCCATTAATTCATGAATTACGACTGTCCCCACAAAATTTTGCTATAACGGTATGCGTAACTGGGCAACACCGTCAAATGCTTGATCCGGCGCTTCAGTTTTTTGAAATTGAGCCGGATATCGATTTAAATCTTATGAAGGTAAACCAAGGACTTGCCGAGCTTATTTCTAGGGCTTTGGCATCGCTCTCGGAAGTTGTTTCGTTGAATAAGCCTGATATTATTCTAGTTCATGGAGATACCAGTACTACTTTGGCTGCTTCAATGGCAAGTTTTTTTGCTGGAATTCCAATAGGGCATATTGAGGCCGGATTACGAACTTATCGAATAGCTGAGCCATTTCCTGAGGAATTTAATCGACAAGTTGTTAGCAAGATTGCTCATTTGAACTTTGCTCCAACTGAGCAAAATCGTCAAAATTTATTACGTGAATCGGTTGAGGCTAAATCAATTGTAGTTACAGGAAATACAGTCATTGATGCACTATTTTGGGCGATAAAAAAAATTGAAAGTGATCCAATAATTCTTTCGGAAATAACAAATAATATTTCATGCAAATTAGCATTTAATTGGAAAGATAGTAAATTTGTATTAATCACTGGTCACCGCCGGGAAAATTTTGGGAATGGCATTGATCAAATTTGTAATGCCATTTCTCTGCTCGCAAAAAAATTTCCAGATGTACATTTTGTATACCCAGTTCATTTAAATCCAAAAATTCAAATTCCTGTATTTGAATGTTTACGAGGGTTTTCGAATATTCATTTACTGGAACCTTTAATTTACCCAGAATTTATTTACTTGATGAAGCATTGCCATATCGTACTTACCGATAGTGGTGGAATTCAAGAGGAGGCCCCAAGCCTTAGCAAACCAGTTTTAGTCATGCGTGAAGTCAGTGAGCGGCTTGAGGCAATTCAGTTTGGTGCGGTACGATTAATTGGCACCAATCGGGACGCAATTTTTGAGGGCGTAAAAGAATTATTAGAAAATAAGCTCGTTTATCAAAAAATGGCATCACAGATCAATCCTTACGGGGATGGCTATGCCTCTCGACGAATCGTTGAAGTATTGAAAGATCGGTATGCAAAATAAAACTGTCTGCGTAATTGGGCTTGGGTATATCGGCTTACCGACTGCAGCGTTACTCGCTAGTAATGGATATCACGTGATTGGTGTAGATGTAAAATCTGATACGGTAAACATAATTAATCAAGGAAAAATACACATTGTTGAGCCTGATTTGGATGCGTTTGTTCGCTCAGCGGTAAGCTCAGGGAGATTGCAAGCACAAACTACCCCATGCCGAGCTGATATTTTTATGATTTGTGTTCCAACGCCGATCATTAAAAATGAAAGTGGCTTTCCTTCGCCTGATATTTCATTTGTTGAGGACGCAATAAAGTCATTGGCGCCGTATTTAGAGGATGGTAATCAAATCATTTTAGAATCCACATCGCCGGTTGGAACAACTTCGTCAATGGCAAATGTATTACTAGAGCTCGGAGTAGATTTAACAAATATTCATTTAGCTTACTGTCCAGAACGTGTTTTGCCTGGTAAGGTAATGATGGAATTAATTCAGAATGATCGCGTTGTCGGTGGAATATCGCCAGAGGCTACAGAGATGGCTGCAAATTTTTATAAGTCTTTCGTACGGGGTGAAGTAGTTCAAACAGATGCTGCTACAGCCGAAATGTGCAAGCTTGCCGAAAATAGTTATCGTGATCTTAATATTGCCTATGCCAATGAACTTTCGATGCTATGCGCAAATGCAGGCATTGATGCGTTTCGATTAATCGAGTTGGCTAATCGCCATCCCAGGGTAAATATATTAAGTCCTGGGGTGGGGGTGGGAGGGCACTGCATTGCTGTTGATCCTTGGTTTTTGGTTGCAAAAGACCATGAAAATACTCGCTTAATTCAGGTTGCAAGACAAGTAAATAATTCAAAAACTGACTGGGTAATTTCTCAGATTAAAAATCGAATCAATGGGCTTCACGATAAACTTCGTCGTACACCAGTTGTTGCCTGCCTTGGGGTTGCATTTAAAGCTGATATTGATGATTTGAGAGAGTCCCCAGCACTTTTTATCGCGAGCCATCTGGCAAAATTGAATTGCGAGTTGCTTGTGGTTGAACCAAATATTGATAAACACCCAACTCTAAATATTTTTGGACTATCAGCAGCCTATAATGCAGCAGACCTAATTGTAATATTGGTAAAACATCGTGAATTTGTTGATTTTCTAAAACATCAAGATTTTGGGGATAAATCAGTATTAGATTATTGTGGAATTTTATGAAAATTAGTTACTCAATAATTTGTAGATTTATTTCTCAGAATAAATTTCAATTAATTTTAGCGCTTGCAATTTCGCTTATTTCATCGATAGCTTATTTTTACATTACCCCCAAGATTTATGAGGCAACATTTCACGTCCGTACTGCGAAAATTCAGATAGATGGACGTTGGAATGCAATCAAATGGGCAAGATATACGCGGCGCGATTTGATGTCTCCTCAGTGGTATTCAGAAAATATTGTCAATGAATGCATGGGAAGCGATAGCAACAAGGCAAGACGTAATCTAGTGAACGCTATTCGAATTGACATCATGGATGATTCAGGAGGAGCTTTAGCAATTAGCGTTAAATTAATTGGCGAAAATCATACAAAAAATTGTGCATATTTGATAGCAAATACAATTATTAATCATTCAAATGGGACGCTTAAACAACGTCTTGCTGATGATGGTTATGTCAATAAAAATTCTCTAAGCGGAAGAATAAATCAATATCAAGAAGCAGCAATAACATCAAATGTTCGTATGAGCGATCATTATGTGGAACCTCAACTTCCAAAATTGACAGCACTAATGTCGCTATTTGTATTCACATTAGTGCTTGGATATGGCGTGCTGAAGCGGCGATATCGCAGTGAAAATAACTAAAGATATCAATAGTTACTTCTTAGTATTTATTTTGTGCATGGGCATAAATGCCTTTGTATTTTTTACCCATTTCCGCGTCTTTTACATTCCAGATCTTATATTGTTATGTTACATAATCTATAAATTTAAAGATCTTGACCAGGAAATTCACCCCCTTTTTTTTATTGGTGTGATTTTATTGTTAGGTTATCTCTTATTCTCACCAGAGCCCTCAGATATTGATTTTAAAAATAAATATCTAGTAACGATAAAGCCATTCATTTACATTTGCATTTTGGCATTATTTTCTAAAAATGCTCCGTCTAAATCAGTCTATGGACTTGTTAGGGGCGTTGTAGTTTTGTATCCATTTTTGCTTGTATGGAACATCATTTTGTATTACATAAAGCACAAACCTCCGATATCACGAGTTGTGCAAGAATCAAGACCATTCTTTATGTTCGAAAATAACTTTGAGATCACTTTTTATATCAGTTGCTTTATTGCACTAGTTTTTGTTTATAAAGAAAAAAATCTCAAATATTACTTCTTATTATCAATGGTTATTCTATTGGCAAATAGTCGCTCAGGACTCTTATCGTTTGCCGCTATTACCCCATTTTACTTTTGGACATTAGACTCAAAAAAGCGATGGATTGCACTGATAACTGCTGCAATAGCTACGGGATATGTTGGAATCAGTCGTAATATTACACAGATAGCTGGTAATGTGGATCGATTGCAAACGTTTAGTCTAATGTGGCAATCTTATGATAGTAGCTTTTATCAGTTACTAATTCACCCATTTGGACGAGGAATATTCGAAAAAGTTCCAACTTATCTCTGTATAAAATTACCAGAGTTTGCTGAATGGTTTGTTGGAAACGCAAATAACTGCGATCCACTATTGCTCCAAGCATTTTATACAAGAAGCTTATTTCAATTTGGAATTTACGTAACAATTCTTATACCCATATCCTTTTATCTAATAACAGCAAGGGAAACAGGATATAAGATTGCTTTTTTAATTGCCCTACCAATGACATGTGTGGCAACGTCAGTTGGCGGGTTTTCAAATGGTTTGGCTTTCTTGGGCCTGCTAATCTGTATATATGCATATGTTCAGGTGCATTCTAGAAATAAAAATCTTAATCAAGTTAAACCATGCTAAGTATTATTACGATCAACTTTAATAATGCATCTGGTTTAAGGAGAACGATAGATTCACTTTTATCTTTGCGGAACGAGGGATTTCAATGGGTATTTATTGATGGCGGCTCGACTGATGGGTCGCTTGAAATAGCCCAAAGTTTTAAAGTAGAGGGGGATGAACTCGTTTCTGAAAAAGATTCTGGAATTTACCATGCAATGAATAAAGGTATTAAAAGATCTTCCGGTGATGTAATTATGTTTTTAAATAGTGGCGATCTTCTGCATGATTCAATTAAAACGTTTAATGATATTGGTGTAATGGATAATAGTGATTTGTATCTATATGGTTTCATGATTAGAGGAAAGATAAGACTTCCAAGAATTAATGTATGGAGGTTCTGGTCCATGCCTACATCGCATCAGGCAATTCTTTATTCATCTCGAATTCTTCGAAAGTATCCTTTTGATGAGACATATAAATATGCAGCTGATTTTGAACATTATCTGCGAATAAATAAATTAAAATTAAAAATAAAAAAAATAATGAAGCCATTAATTATCAATGAACCATATGGAAGTGATCAATACTTAGCACAAGTTCTTAACGAGTATCGACAGGCTCTAACTGAAAATGGTTATTCGCCAATTTGGGCTCAAATTATTTTTTGGCTAAAGAGTAAATATCTAAAAATTGCTCTTCGTACATGAAAGTAACGGCCATAATCTTAACCTACAATGAAGAGGTTCATCTTGAGAGATGTATTCAATCAATATTGCCTTTAACTACAGAAATTTTAGTTGTTGATTCTTATTCAACTGATAGAACAGTTGAAATTGCAAAAAAATATAAGGCCAAAGTAATTCAAAAAGTCTGGCAGAATAATCATTCGCTGCAGTTTAACTGGGCACAGACTCAACTTGAGCATAGTAAAACTGAATGGGTATTACGTATTGATGCAGATGAAATTTTGACTAAAGATTTAATCAATAAAATAAAACCCCAGCTTTCAACTATAGATCCTGATATTAATGGGGTTCTCTTTTATCGAAAAATCGTTTTTCAAGGAAAAAGTATTAATTTTGGTGGAGTAGGTCGTAATCTTGTTTCTAGATTATTTCGGTACGGTCATGGAATCTCTGAATCAAGATGGATGGATGAGCACATTAAAATTGATGGAAAGTGCAAAACTATATCTGCAGCCATTATTGATGACAACTTAAATTCAGTATCATGGTGGATTGATAAGCATAATAATTACTCAAGCCGAGAGGCAGTTGATCTTTTAAATCTGAAATACCACTTTGCAGATCTTAATTCAGTTTCAGACGCACCAGCTAGATCTGTGATTAGTAAAAAACGCTGGGTTAAAGAAAAAATATATTCAAAACTTCCTCTTGGATTAAGAGCGTTAGGCTACTTTCTTTATCGATATATAGTTTTAGGGGGATTTATGGACGGTGTGATTGGCTCCCAATTCCATTTTCTCCAAGCATTTTGGTATCGGTATTTGGTTGATATTAAATATGCTGAAGTTGAAAGATACATTAATAAGCACAAAGTATCCCCTGAGCATGCCATTAATAAGGTTTTAGGAATAAAAATTAATTGAAATTCCCTAAAGTTACGATTATTACTGTTTGCTTTAACAGCGAGCAAACAATTCGAGAAACAATTGAATCAGTTTTATCACAAGATTATCCAAATATTGAATACATCATCATAGATGGATTATCGAATGATAAAACTAAAGAAATAGTGTTAGAGTACCGCGAAAAAATTCATAATTTTATTTCAGAAAGGGATTTTGGGATTTATGATGCGATGAATAAGGGAATTTTAGTGGCGACTGGTGATATTATTGGTATATTAAATTCAGATGATATCTATGTTGATAAATCTGCAGTATCAGAACTTATTGAAAAAATGCAAGTTGCTAAAAGCGACTGTGTATTTGCAGATTTGGTAGTAACTGATAGAAATGATATCAATAAAGTACTGCGATATTATGATTCAGGCCACTTCTCACCAAGTAAATTTCGATACGGATGGATGCCAGCGCACCCAACATTTTTTGTTAAAAAGAAAATTTATGAGAAGGTAGGACTATATTCTCTGAAATACCTTATTGCTGCAGATTATGAAATGCTTATACGAATATTGTGGGTTGAGAGGAGCAGTTATGAGTATCTTCCCAAACCTATGGTTAAGATGCGAATAGGAGGGGCAAGTTCAAGAAATCTATTTAGGATCTGGATATTAAATAGAGAAATAGTCAAAGCATGTAAAGAAAATGGAATTTATACAAATATTTTATTTGTAGCTCTTAAGATCCCCCAAAAAATCTTTGGCTTATTTGTAAAATCTTAAAATTTTTTAATGCACTTAGTACTGATCATTATTGCAATAATTCCTCTACTAGGAATTGCAATCCAATTATATAAAAATAGTATTGACATTTTTTATCTACCAATCGTTACACTTAGCATACTAATATTATTTTTGTATGTTTTTGCAATTACTAATAATTTAAATTTTGGATGGTATTGCATTACAGTACTTGGATATATCCTAGTGCTAAAAAATATCAAATTTATTGTGTGCGAGATGCGCAAGTATTTGGTTAAGAAACATTTCATACTTATTCTATATTTAGTTCCTTTCGTAATAGTCCTTAACTCAATTCCTAACAGTTATCAGCTTTCCTTTTGGGATGAATTTGCTAATTGGGGAATGTCAGTTAAATATATGATGTCGAAAGATCAACTATATTCATATTTCAAAACAGATTATTTTAATTATGGGCATTACCCACCCGCGCAACAATTATTGCAATGGTATTTTTTAAAATTTGTCGGCTGGTCTGAACTAAATCTTATAAAAATCGAGTTGATGTTTTTGTTGTGTATTCAACTATCATTGTTTGGAACTCAAGTAAAAAACTATTTTTTCGGTGGGTTAATGTTTTTAGCCTCTCTAGCAATCCCACCGTATTTTCATTTTTTTTATAACAATATTTATGTAGATCTTTTATTAGCCTTATATTTTGCATCAGCGTTCATCTTTATTATCAAAGCAAAAAATTCAATTTCAGATACTCTTGTTATCTGGCTTATGCTTTTTATAATTGTTCAGATTAAGCAAGTTGGATTAATCTTTGCCCTTATTCTTTTTTCAGGCTATACCATCAAAATAGTTGCTTCAAATATGCAGCTTACAAATGGGATACTCTCATTCCAGTTGAATAATTTTTTTAAGTCAAAAGGAATACAAAATAATCAAATTCCATTCTTCTACGCTGTATTTTCATGTATTTCTATATTTATCTCATATCTCTCGTGGCAATTTTTTAAGAGAATCAATGATGTAACAAGTAATAAAGTTGAATCGGTCCCAAGTTTAATCAAATTTTTTGAAAATCCACTTTCTGATCGACTTCGCGACACTATTCATTTATTTCTCATAAGACTATCTGAAAGTAGTTTTGCAATTGGTGTGAAGTTTTATTTAATTATATTAATACTGTCATTGAGCGGTATCGTTCTATCCATTTTTATCAATAAAAGCCAAAGAATTTCAGATTTTTTAATGCTGATGGTAGTTAGTTTAGGATCCATTTTTTATTTTATCTTTGTTCTATTTGCATATGTTTTATTTTTTAGCTATGAAGAGGGGGTTGTATTATCTGGGTTTGAGCGATACACAGCTATATATTTTATAGGGTGGACAATGGTGTTATTTGGCTACATCGTTCAAAAATGTATTTACACAAATTCTGGAAAAATCTTATCGCTAATCATCGTTACTTCAGCTTTATTTATTGTGCCCCCAAAAGATTTTTTTAATGTGATCTCAAAGTTTAATATTAATAATGACGTTGTAAGCGATCGGTTAAAGATTAGTAAATTAGTTGAACTTTTAGATTCAATCCCTGAGGAATCAAAGGTCCAATTCATTGCACAAGGTTATGGAGGCTTAATACATCGTATTTTTCAATACAGTGCTTCTCCTATACATATTTCAAACAATTGCCATTCATTTGGTACGCCATATCATAAGGAGGATTTGGATACGTGCCAAATAAAGTTAGAGGACGTACTTGATAAATCAGATTATTTGGCGATATATCATGCTGATGAAAAATTTTGGAAAGCTAATAACTATCTACTCTATCCTGGATCTACTCAAGTATCTTTTGGAATATACAGGATTATTCGTGATAGCAATAATCGCATCAAGCTTATCAATAAAACTGAATAACTTAATAAATTAAATTTCATTAATTTTTGGTAGTTTGTTTATACAATTTTCGCTAATTCTAAATATTTGATTGCAGCTCTTTAGTGTGCTCAATCTGTGGGCAATAATTAGGATGGTTAATTCATTGCTTAAACTATCAATTGCCTCCATAACGGCTTTTTCCGTTTCGTTGTCTAAGGCGCTTGTTGCTTCATCAAAAATTATTACGCCTGCATCCTTATAGATTGCTCTTGCGATTCCAAGTCGTTGCCTCTGCCCACCAGATAGTCGGAGACCTCTTTCGCCAACAAGCGTTTGATATCCATTCGGTAATTTTTCAATAACGCTATGAATCTGAGCCTGATCTGCAGCTAGTCGAACACGATCTAGGTTAATTTTTTCATTTGGGATGCCAAAGGCAATATTTTCAGCGATTGTTCCATCGGCTAAAAATATGTTTTGAGGCACGTGTGATATATGTTTTTGCCAAGCGTGCAAATTATCACTATCTACTATCACATCATCAATTATTAGAAAACCTTTTGTGGGGGTGATTAAGCCCATAATAATATCTAGTAAAGTACTTTTACCGCTCCCAGTTTCTCCTACGAACCCAATTCGTCCTCCCTTTGGGATTGTGAGATTAATGTCTTTCAAGATAAAATTTTCACTACCGTCATAGGAAAACGAAATGTTTTCGAGCTTAATGTTATGAGTGAAATTAAGTGGAATTAAATTTTTTTCACTATTATTACCGGGAATAACTTGATCCAAAAAGATTAAGGTTTCTTTGAGGGTAAATTGATTCTGCCTTAGATTTGACCACGCAGAATAGGCTTGTTGCATTAATGGAATCAACCTTTGTGCAGCTAGCGCTAGTGCGCCTAAAACTGGAATTGCTTTGGCGACCCCACTTGGTTGTTTAGCAAGAACATAAGCCAGAACTGCAATAAGAAGCATCCCTAGAGCTTCAACAGCAAAACGCGGACTTACACTTATAAACGAGCTGCTGGCATAGGATCTTCTCAATAAAAAATCGGATTTCTGATAAATTCGGCAGAAGGTACTTTGTGTGCCGTCAATCAACACATCTCTTATCCCACCCAAGCCCTCTTGTAAAGACTTAATTACTTGAACGGATTCATGCGCAATATTTTTACTATCAATTAATAATTGTTTGCGGGTTAATTTAATTACTAATAGATAAATAGATCCAAATACTACAAATGCTATAGCTGTTGTTTCTGGAGCAATAAGCAGCAGAGTGCTAATAATTAGTCCTGTCATAATGCATGAACTCAAAATATAGAGTGCAGGCATCACCACTCCATTTGCAATTGCAGTTGATTTTATGGAGATTCCATCAATTACCTCGCTGGAATTTCGTGAAATATGAACAGAGTATGGCTGATAAAGCGTCTTTTTATACATGTCATACCCAATATCTGATCCTGTGGCGGCAGCAAGATATAGGCTTGAGCGTAGTAGTAATAATCGAATACTTGCGGCAAGAATGGCGCAGACACAAAAGATGATCGTCAGAGGCAATAATAATTCTGCTGGATTTGATATTTTAAGTGCCTTAATAATTGGCTGAGCAGAATGTAATTCAAAAATTTGCTGCGGATCAATGAGTACTGCTAAAAATGGAAGAACTGATCCGATGCTTAAAATTTCAGCAAATGAAGCAATAACCATCAGTCCCAAAAGAAGTCCAAATTGCTTTTTTCGCCTAGAGTTAAAGTGACTCCAAAGTCGTAGAATTAGTTCCAGAAAGTTGTCAGGGTTATTCCCCATTAATAATCCAGTAATGTTTTAAAAGTGTAATTTTAAGAAATATACGATGACTTGTATACTTTCCATAATTAAAACAAGCCCTTAAGGCATTTAGGCCCATGCGCAGCCCAGTATTGTTCCTAGTGTTTAATCGACCCGAAACAACTGCAATGGTATTCGAGCATATCAGGGCGGCCATGCCTCCAAAGCTATATGTGGCTGCGGATGGCCCTCGTTCCTCTCACAAGGGCGACCTAGAAGCCTGTAATCAGGTTAGGCGCATTGTTTCTCAAATTGATTGGCCCTGCGAGGTTAAGACATTGTTTCAGGAAAAAAACTTGGGCTGCAAATTAGGGGTTTCTACAGGAATTGGTTGGTTTTTTGACCATGAAACCGAAGGGATAATCCTTGAGGATGATGTTTTGCCCGTGGCCAGCTTTTTTCCATATTGCGACGAATTATTGGAGACTTATCGTTACGATGATCGGATAAGAATGATTTCCGGATCAAATTTAGTAGCATCAAAATTTGAGTGTCAAGACAGCTATTTTTTTTCAAATATACCCTTGATATGGGGTTGGGCCTCATGGAGAAGATCATGGCAACAGTATGATGTTGACATAAAAAGATGGCAGAAATGGGATTGTGATGGCGGCTTAAAGAAAATTTTTCCTTCAAGCCCCTTAGTGACTTCATATTGGCGAGATGCATTTAATCGAGTTGTGAAAGGCGAGCTAAATACTTGGGATTATCAATTAATTTTTAGCCAATGGTGTTATGGCGGACTAACAATCATACCCGCACATAACTTGACTAATAATTTAGGTTACGGTGTAAATGCTACCCATACCTCGCAAAATAAGCCAAAGTGTTTGTTGGATTCCCCCCCAACAGAATTAACATTTCCTCTTACCCATCCATCCAATATTCAGACGAATAAAGGCATTGATCAACTAATATTTCAGCATGTGCATGAAATTAATTTGATTGGCTTTATCAGACGTCAATTTAGGCCAATAAAAAAATTAATGAAGCTTCTTAGTTTAAAAAAATAAAGTTATGAAAGTCTTTGCTCTCAATTTATCTGACTCATTAGGAGGAGCTGCTAGAGCGGCGTATCGTATTCATCAAGCGGTAAGATCGATTGGCATTGAATCTACTTTAATTGTTAATAGAAGAAAACTAAATGATGTAACAGTTTTGGGCCCAAAAAATTACATTTTGAAGATTTTTGATAAATTTAGATCAGGAGTCGGTGTAGTTATAAAGCGTATGCTCAGTTCTGATTGTTTGAATTATGAGTCATTAGCAATATTTCCAACATTTTGGTCGATAAAGTTGAGGCATCAAGACATCGATCTGGTCCACCTTCACTGGATTAATGGAGAAATGATATCAATTGGCGATCTTGGATCAATTGAAAAGCCACTTGTTTGGACATTGCATGACATGTGGGCATTTTCTGGGGCCGAGCATTATTCAAAAGATTTTCGGTGGAAAGTTGGTTATACAAAAGAAAGTAGGCCAAAAGGTGAACGTGGATTTGACCTCAACCGATGGACCTGGAATAGAAAGAAAAAAGCTTGGAAGAGAAAAATCCAAATTGTGACCCCAAGTCACTGGCTTGCTCGGTGTGTAAGGGAAAGCAAATTAATGCATGACTGGCCAGTTGAGGTAATTCCAAACCCAATTGACACCTCAAATTGGAAACCTCTTGATAAGAAATCGTCTCGGGAAAAATTAAATTTACCAATAGAGAAAAAGCTAATACTATTTGGAGCGATTGGTGGGATCGCCGATCCAAGAAAAGGATTTAGATTTTTACAGAGTGCGTTAGAAAAAAATGTACATCTTCACAATACGTTGCAATTAGTCATTTTTGGTCAAGATAGGCCTGTTATGGAAATTGATCTAGGAATTCCGGTCATTTTTCTTGGGCACATATCCGATGAATCCCATATGCAAGCTATCTATAGTGCTGCTGATATTTTGGTTGCCCCATCTATGCTGGAAATATTTGGACAGACTGCTAGCGAGGCTCATGCATGTGGTTGCCCGGTAGTTGGTTTTGAAAACACTGGATTAGCTGATATTATTGATCATAAAAAAACAGGCTACCTTGCCCGCCTAGGTGATGCTATTGATTTGGCTAATGGAATAAATTGGGTACTTAGTCGCCTCGAAGAATCTAAAGAAATTAATCAAAACGCAAGGGCTCGCGCTGAAGAAAAATTTAGCTATCCGGTAGTCGCTCGACAGTATAGAAATATATATATGAAAACAATAAATGCTAAAAATTAGCAGTTGCTAAAAGTCCTATTTTTGTACCATTTATATGTTAATTTTATAAGATCTGGCACAGCATGCCTTTTTCTTTGAGCGGAAGTTAAGGAAAAAAATTCTTCTAGAGTCTTTTTGAGTGATGGGTGGGGTGGAATATTGAATTTAGACGCATACCAATTAAATAGGTTATGTAGTGCAATCTGCCTATTTTTAATTTCCTCTAACCCGATATGGCGATTTAAATATACATTGTTTTGATGAGTTCGATAACCAATTCCAACCGAAGGAATATAAAGCTTATCAATTCCAAGTATTGATGATGCATAAACAATAATGTCATCCGCCCTAGATTTCCAGTCTAATTCAAACGGAAAAGGAAAAATTTGATGAAAAAGTTCACCGGAAATCGAAATACAAGAAGTTGGTCCGCCAAACCAACATAACGCAGATTGAGCTAGAGCGGAAGTTGGAGGAACATGATCTACTTCAATTGGACCAACAAATGCAGACTTAAATGGACAATTTGTTGACGAAAAAATCCTATCTGCACAATATACAAATTCACTGGGATGGATCTTAAGAGTTGCAAGTACCAGCGACAGATAGTCTGGCGGATAGACATCATCTGAATCTAAGAAAAAAACGCGATCACTTGGGGAAATAAAATTTACTGCAGCATTAAAAGCTGATAATTGACCACCATTTATTTTGGAGATGATCTTAACGAAAGATAGCCCACTGACCGCTTGGCTAATTACATTTAGCGAATTATCTGTAGACCCATCATCCACAATGATCACAAGATCAAATGGAGTGGATTGATTTAGTACTCCATATAAGCATTCAGAAATAAATGATGAATAGTTGTAGTTTGTAATCAAACAAACATTATTTGACATTTTTTAATAGTACACTTTTAGGATAGGGTGAAAACAAATATAGTACAGAATAATTAATGACAGTTTCCACCAAAAAATCGTTTCAATTTACACTTTGCATCTCCAGCCCATCGCTTGATTGGTGATCCGCTGTCTTTGTCTTGGCTCTGAATTTGTGTGGCCATTATGGCACTGCTTGTTGTTTTTGATTGAACCGAGCTGACGCAGAATCCAGTGATTAGTATGATTAATATGATGTTGATTTGTTTACTCATAAGTTAAAAATAATAAGCGACTAATTAAATGTGGCTGATTTAAGTTCTACCCCCCTACTTTTAGCGCGCATCTCAATAGGAAGATATCCCTGCCTTAAGATTCCTGCTGAAATTGGGAGTTCAAACTGTGTTTCCCCATTCATTTCATTAATTGTCGCATTGATTACAGCTCCATTTATAGAAAATGAGGGGAAATTTGAGGATTTCTCAATTTTTTTAAATGCAAGCGTGACATAGTTGACATTTACTCGATCAGGCAAGGGGAGGACTATCTTTGCCGCAATATCGTTAATGCTTACACCTCCATGTGATGAGTTTTGCCAGCCATGCCCCCCTGCAAGCATTAGCTTTAGATTGGGGTTAGTATCATTAAACACAATCATCTTGCCGATCTTAGGACGCAAAATCTTGTTTTTAATCTCAAATTCCCCTGGAACTTGTAAACAGGATGCGCAGGTTTTCCAACCCGGAGCTAACACTACAAAGTTATCTATCTTAGCCAATAGATCATTTTGTCGATCTAAATTTAATAGCGCTGGAAGTACTTTACTGTCATCTAGGATATACAAGGATTGTTGATTTAACTCTCCAGTTGATAGATGAGTATCAAATGCGCCATTGGCATTATTGAGCTTAGTTTGATCTATTCTGGCGAGGTAGACTGCATTCGTGCTGAGGTGATTTTTTGCTGCAAACGGTGCTAAATGCTCCCAGCGGGGTTGGAATTGACCATTCACTAGCGGCTCAATCCGAATGAACTTATAGTGCTTGGCGGCACTATCCCAAAATGGATTAATGAATAAGTTGGTTGGAATGATCTTCGAGTCCTGTTGAAGCCTGGTTTCAAGCGCCATCCATCCAGCGCTAGTATCCGCAAGTTGTATCAGGCAGCAAACGCCTAAAATGAGTCTTGCAAACTTTGCTGGGTAAGCGCGCACAACAATCACTAATTGGATAAAGATGATGGAATAGAAGACGGGCCAAAACATCCGACCTGAACACCTAAAAATACTCAGTATGGGCATCACTTGAGCTGGAATTTCATAGTGAAAGTTGAGCGTTCCGATTGATACGTTATTGGAGAGGGCAAAGATCCAAAGCAATATCAGACACATAAATAAAAAGAGATTCTCGCTTACTTGACGCTTACAAAAAGAGAATTTTTTTACAGCTCCAAAAATTGCAAAGGGAATTAGCCCGATGACCCCTAGCCCAAGAAAATTAAAGCCTTCATGAGAACCCTCGCTAAGCCTTATATTGGAGTTTAGGTACAGGGAGCTTGGCTCTGGAAGTGCGGGCAGTAAATATGACCAGCTGCTATCCGCATAATTATTGCGAGGATTAAATATGGATAATAAGTTCATCCGATACAGTCCAAATCCAAATTCATTGGCGGAAGATGTTGGTACAGCAAAATAACCTGCTTGCCAAACAACAAAAATGATGAAGAATGCGGTAGCAATTAGTGTCAGGATGAAATTTCGCGTGAGAAGGACTTTTGAAATAACCACTTTATCTAGTTTGCTTGCAATCCATAGCGCAAACAACATTGCAAACAGGTAAAACTGCACTAGAGCTCCAGCAGCTAAAAGCAAGGACCAATAAAGATTGACTCTTTTTTTATTTGGGCAAAAAATAAGATAAAAGGCGGCCAGAATGAGGAAGTGCCCAACTAAAGCTGCGTGAAGGCCAATCCTAGAAAGCATTGGAGGGGAGAAGATGGCCAGTAGTAGACCAAAAGTTTTAATCCAAATATCTGCAGAGATTAATGAGGTAATTTTCCATCCAAACCAACCCTGTAGAACAATGCAAAATAAGTACCAGATTCCAAAATATTGAAAAGTTTCAGGAAGAAGTGACTCGAAGAGTTTAAAAAATATGGCAAATAATGGGATTGAGTCTGAAAAGACAATCGAGCTACTGATTTCAAGCCCGTAGCTCGGATTAAGGCCTATAGGTAAAGTCCATTCAGATTGTCTATAAAAAGCCCAGCCCAAGTAGTGCGTTAAAGGATCGGGGTTGCTAACAAATAACCAATTAATGTTCCCAACCCTTAGAGGAGCAATCCCTAAAATTAATAAAGATGCTAAAAGTGCTGCCACAAGAATAAATAGAGTGGATGGGAAATTATTCTGAGATGTCATGGCTTACTCAGTTATACGCCCATCAGCCATGGAGGGAGTCCAAATTGCGGGTTACTTGGAATCCGGGTGCCAAGAAAAATAAAGCTGTTAATGAATTCTGGTGCCCAATAAGAAAGTACTACTATGAGTAGTAGCACTATCGGCGGAATTTTTAATAAGCTCAATAAACGTGATGGGATGAATTTTTTTGATTTTATAGCATCAATATAGAAGTCAGCACTAGAAAGTAGTGCAATACTAGCGAAAACAAGACCTGGAAAAAAATACATTCCCCAGAGCCTATTTTTGACAGTAAGCATTGGTAGTAGTAAAAGTGCTAGCCCAATCGTAAGCATGCTTACAAGATTAAAAATTGTTCGATTATCTTGCTTGGAATTAGAGAGTAATTCTTTTGACGATATGGCAAAAAATATTATTAAGGATATGATCAATAAAAATCCCAAAAGGAGTGATGGTGGATATAGTGTTTTGCAAAAATACAAAAACCAGGAAGTAAAATTCTGTCTTAAATCACCATCGCCATCATTAACCTTTAGAAAAGTTCCCCTTGCCCACTCCCCCAGTGCATGATTTAGCCCCGAAAGTTCCCCCAGATCCCTGGTGTTGAAATTACTTAGACCAGTCTCCGGTAAAAGGGGGATGCTCAAAACTAAAATACAAGTTAAAGCGATAAATCCAAGGAGTGGGCTTAAAACTCGAAAAAGTAAGAAAGCAGTCAATATTGGGTATGAAAGAAAAAATACTGGCTCTAGAAAATACGGGTTTGCAATTACAAAACCAATCAGAATAAATAAGATGCTGGCTAAATAGCTCGTCAATGGAAATTTTTTAGTAGATAGACCATTTATTGCGCTAAGAGAAAACAAAATAATGGCTGGGATAATGAATGATATCTTTGCGCCAAAGGCAATTCCAACCAATACCCAGCTAGGACCTCCTGGTGAAAAATAGTTTCTTGAATTTAGGAATAGGAAAAGGGATATTGCAAATATCATTAGTGGTTCAGGCTTGGGCATACTCATGTAATAGCTGTTATAGGGCAATAAAATGAGTATGAGAAGTGCGAAAAATCGAACTGATGGTGTTTTGATGAACCCA
>JACCDK010640648.1_pt1 | contig 17415 bp, 16 predicted proteins | sample 7445871 | NCBI WGS metagenome assembly JACCDK01 (sample SAMN15323436, study PRJNA562643) | freshwater metagenome | isolation source: river surface water | place: USA:Blue River Watershed | collected 2017-08-15
AAAGCATGATCTTCTTATCATATTTCAATTCTCTATCTTTCTTCTTGATATAGGTTTTATATAAATCGCTTTGTTGTAGCTGTTGAAATATTTTTTTTATCCAATCTTCATTTACTTGTTCTTCTAAATGATTACTTTTTACTTTTTCAGTAAAAGTTTCATTAGACAATATTTGCCATAAAAATAAGTTACCTGCAATCTTAGTGTTGTTTTGTAATTCGTCGTCGGTAGGAATTAATTTAGATTGATTTAATTGTGCATTACGTTCTGCGTATTGCGCAACCTTTAAAATGTATAATATCGTTGTAACAAATAAATCTAAAGATCTATTTAGTTTTTCATTTAAAATATTAACGCATTTTGCTTTACTTTCATCGCTTTGTAAAGTATCCATAGTTGCAACCGTATAAAGTGATTGCATTACTTTAATTCTTATATTTCTTCTGCTTATCATAAGTTTAGGCTTGTATTTGTTGGTTTAGCGTTTGCAAAACTACTAAATTTTGTTCAGCTCTTGGCTTTTCACTGCCTAATTAACCCATATTTTGTTGCCATTTGATCCGTGGCAAGAATTACATGCTCCATTTTTTGTGCCGCTAGGCATGTATTGAACATTGCCAGAGCTACCGTATACTACTGGATATACCTCACTCGAAAAATCTATAGCATCGGTGGAATGGAAATTGCCTTTAGCATCAATTTGTATCGTTGCCTTTAGGGTGCCACTTGCATTTGGGCCAGTATATAGCTTTATCGTTCCATTGGGTTTTGTAGTATTGGAACTATTGCTGCTATATACAGTTCCAGCTATATTAAAACATCCTTCTCCACTTCCTCCATCATTATGGCAATTCATACAGTTTTGACCCATGTTATGACTCTTGCTTTGGTTATTATAAGAAATATTACTTTCTCCACAACCTTCTTTTTTGCAAGCATATTGTGTGCAAACAATCCAAGTTAAGCATACGCTGAATAAAAAGTAAATAGTTTTTTTCATAAATAAAGATTTAATGAGCATCTGCCATGCTTACAGGAGTGCTTTTTTGAGTTTTAGCAAATAATATAAATGGTACACAAATTAAGAACATTATTCCTAAATATAAAAATACATCCATATACGATAATACAGCTACTTGCTTACTTACTTGTAAGTCTAGTACTTTGTAAGAGGCTTCTAAAGCTTTATCTGCACTCATTCCTTTTGCCTTGAATAGTGCCATCATATTTTGTAAGCGCTGTTGAACTTGAGGATCGTAGGTATTGATATAACTTACCAAGTCGCTTCTATGTTGCATTGATCTTCTAGTGATATAGGTACTAATTACAGCAATGCCAAAAGATCCACCCAGTTGGCGCATCATACCTGTAAACGCAGCTCCTTGTCCTATTTGCTGTCCTTTTAAGGTAGACAAGGAAAGTGCCGTAATTGGAATAAAAAGTAATCCCATTCCTATTCCTCTCATAATGAGCATCCAGAAAAAGGCTTCTTTTGGGGTATTAGGGGTAATGATTTCATATCCCCAATAACAAAAGAAAAAGAAGATAATCATTCCGATGGCAATTAAGGGTTGTTGTTTTACTCCTTTCTGAAGCACCTTGCCAATCATAGGCATCATGAAAGCAGTAGTTAAAGCTGCTGGTATGAATAGGGCACCTGATTGTGTAGCGGTCCATCCTAATATGGACTGTGTGTATACCGGAATGATAAAGGTTGAGCCATATAATCCAAATCCTAAAATAAACGAGAATATGGTGCCTATTCTTAAGTTAGTATTGTTTAAAACTCTAAGGTCTACAATTGGATTTTTAGTTGTTAATTCTCTCCATATAAAAAAGAAAATACCAAATACAGTTAAGATAAATAGGGTAGTGATTGTACTGCTTGCAAACCAGTCGTCTTCTTGTCCGCGTTCTAAAATATATTGTAAGGAGCCTACAGAAACGCTCAGTAAAGCAATGCCTATCCAGTCAATTTCACTAGCCGATTTTTTCTCACTGTATTTAGGGCTTCTTACATATTGTAAGGTCATAATGGTAGCAACGATGCCAATAGGAATATTAATATAGAAAATATATGGCCAAGAGAAATTATCTACAATATAACCTCCTAAAGGTGGACCTAAAGTTGGACCAATAATGATACCTAAGCCATATATTGCTTGTGCCATGCTTCTCTTTTCTGGAGGATAGCTTTCGGTAATAATGGTTTGAGAAGTAACTAATAATGCACCACCTCCCAGTCCTTGAATGAATCGGTATAAAACAAGTGACCAAATGCTAGTTGCGCTTCCGCATAAAATAGAGAAAACGGTAAAAATCATAATAGAGGCAGCGAAGTAATTCCTTCTTCCAAATTGCTGTGATAACCAACTGGTCATTGGTACAATAATAACATTGCCAATGGCGTATGCCGTAACTACCCAACCCACTTCGCTAAGCGTTGCGCCCAGATTGCCTCTCATTTCATTCAAGGCTACATTTACAATAGTAGAATCTACAATTTCCAATAAGGCGCAAAGTATGGCCGTTATGGTAATGATAATCCTCCTAGAGCCGTATTCAACTAAAGATTCTGATGATGGATGCATAGGAGTTTAATTAATCAACATGAACATCAACGGTTACATTCATGCCTGCTCTTAATTGTTTTAAGCTAGTCGTGTCTTCGTCGGTAAATGTAATTTTTACAGGAATGCGTTGAACAATTTTTACGAAATTACCTGAAGCATTATCAGGAGGTAATAATGAAAATTTTGCACCTGTAGTAGGAGCAATTGAATTCAGGGTTGCTTTAAATTCTTTTCCAGGAAATGCATCTGCATTTACGCTTACTTCTAATCCTGCTCTCATACGCTCTACTTGTGTCTCTTTGAAATTGGCCACTACCCATACCGAATGGTCAGCAATTACACTAAATAAGGCTTGTCCTGGTTGTAATAATTGACCAATTTGAGCATTGATTTTAGACACTTGTCCATCTGTTGGCGCAGTTATTATTGTGTACGACAAGTTTAGTTGTGCAGCAGCTAAATCTGCTTCTCTTTGTTTTATAATGGCACCAGAAACTAAGGATTGTTGATGTGTAGCTTCGCTTGAGGATTTGATAGCTGTTACTTGTTTTAAGGCTACATTTTTTTGCTCTTGTAATACCTGCAATTGTTTTTCTGCAGTTTGTTTTTCTGCACTTGCTTGCTCAAATTGTTGTTGCGTAATGGTATTGTCTTGGATTAAGTTTTTATAGCGATCAAAATCTTGATTAGCTCTCCAAACTCTAACTTTTGCAGCTTCAATTTGTGCATTTACATTCAATACACTTGCTTCAGCACTTGCTGTATTAGCAGTGGTAGATTGATAGGTAGATTTGCTTGCTTCAAAGCCACTCTTTGCAGCCTCCAAAGCAGCTTCTGCTTGTTGTACTTTAAGTAAGTAATCACTATTGTCTATAATAATTAAAGTATCGCCTTTTTTTACAAACTGATTATCTTTTACTTTAATTGATGCTACATAACCACCAACTCTAGCAATGATTGGACTGATATTAGATTCGATTTGTGCATCATCTGTTTCAATGTGATGTTTGCCATGTATGTATTTAATGATTCCTAAGGTGGATCCCACTAATATCATGCCGCCTAAAATAAACTTGAATTTATTGCTTTTAGGTTTTTGATCTGTATTTGTTGTCTGTGTCATATGTAAAGGGTTGAGAATAAGATTAGTTAAATTTGAATTGATTACTTACTTGTAGTAAATGGTAGTAGGCTATAGTAGCATCAGCTTTAGCAAATTCATATTGTACTTTTGCTTGAAATTGTAAGACATCGGCATCTAATAATTCTTGAACGGTAGCTAAATTGTTTTTGTATTTACTTTCTACGATTTTATAATTTTCACTTACTTGTTGGATCGAATTTCTAAACACATTTATTTTCTGTTTTGCCACTACGAATTGTTGAAAGCTTTTATTAACCTGCAGTTTTACTTGGTCACTTAATTGACTTTTCATCAATTCCAATTCCATAGTTTTCGATTTAGCTTGCGTTATTTTTTCAGATCCTTTCCATAAGGAAGAAATGGAGTAGCGCATAGCTATTCCCCCATTCAATGCATTGCTTATGCCTAAGAAATTATTGATGTCTGCATAAATGTATCCGCCACTCAATGCAAAAGAAGGGTAGTTGTCGCTTTTTAATATTTGTATATTCTTTTTGCTTGCCTCTATGCGATTATTTAAGGATAACAACTCTGGGCGTTCTTGCATTACTAGGTTTTCCCAATAGTCAATAGAATTTATAGTTAGCTGATCTATTTGCAACTGATTAGTATAATTGCTGTCAACATCTAAAGGGGTTGTTGATGCCAACCCTAAAAGTAAATTCATGTTAATCTTACTGAGTTCTAATTCACTAGAAACTTCTAATTGTTGCAATTCAACTTGTTGTACCTGTAATTGAGCTTTTAATAAATCGTTTCTTGAAACGATATTGTTTTTATACAATTGTTCTATATCTTTTAATCGTTTACTAGCTTGTGTTTTATTCTCCTTAATTAATTTTAAAGAGATAGTGCATTTGTATAAGTTGGTATATGCTTGTATCGTATTTAATATTAATTCATTTTTGTTGGCATTTGCATCTAGTTCAGCAGCTTTTAATAAATATTCATTTGCTTTGATACTATAATTTATTTTATTGCCATTAAATAAAGGCATTGCTACGTTGGCTTGCGCTAGAACAACTTGATTGACATCTGGGGCAGAACTACCAGACGAACCTGAATTATTGAGTTTTACACGTAAATCGATTAAAGGTTGGTTGACGCGTAATAATTGACTGTTGATATTAAAATCCGGTAAACGCCTGTTTTTAGCTTCTTGTAAATTAGTAATTGCTTGCACATTTTTTTCCTTTGCTATTTTTATACTTTGATTATTTTGTATAGCTAGATGAATGGCTTCTTCTAATTTTAATATAGATGTATTTTGAGCATAAACTTGCGTAGACAGCAATAATATGCTTGCAAATAGGTAAATACTATTTCGTTGTTTTGACTTCATGTAAAAAGTTTCTATTGATTTGTAATAAGTTGCTTTTGAAATTATTTTTAATCTTTTCAAGGTTTTTGTCCTTGTCTGTTTTTTTATTGTAAATCTTATTGTAAAAGTCTATGTTTAAGATGAATTGACTGATGCAACCGATATTTAAGGAAATCATAAAAGGAATATCAATGTTCTTAAGAAATAACTTCTTTTTTTGACCATCCTTAATGATTTTCTCTAATTGTTTAATTTGTTCTTCTTTATAGCTATTCATTAATTCCATAATGGTGGAATTATGAGGATTTAATTGAGCATGCACCATGATTCGGTGAAATGATTGTTGAGCAAATATTTTGTCAATCCAAGAATTGACAATTATTTCCATTTTTTCTATGGGTGAAATGTTTTTTTCCTCAATCAACGCTGTAACTCTGTTTTTCATGAATTGCATTCTATACCAAAACAAAGATTTTATGAGGTCTTCTTTAGATCCAAAATAATAGGATATCATAGCAATATTAATATTTGCAGCCTTTGCTATGTCTCTTACAGAAGTACTATCATAGGTTTTTTCAGCAAACAATTGTTCTGCTGCTTCCATAATGAGTAGTTGTTTTTCTGAAAATTCTTGATGCATTTCCTGCAAAGTTAAACAATTGTTTAAATTAAACAAATGTTTAACTTTGGATGACCTGTTGATAATTTATTAACTTATTTTACTCCAATGCGATTGGTAATCATTTTCTTTCAATAGTTGTCTAAGGAGTTCGTTTTGAGGGTTTTCTATATTGGGATCTTCTTTTACAACCTTAAGGGCTTCAGTTCTAGTTTCTTCTAAAATATCTTTATCCACTAAAATATCCGCTAATCTGAATTTCAAAATACCGCTTTGCTTTGTTCCGTATAAATCGCCTGGGCCACGCATTTGCATATCTTCCTCTGCAATTTTAAATCCATCATTGGTGCTGCACATGATTTCCATTCTTTTTTTGCTTTCATTTGATTGGGTATGCGATCCTAACAGAATACAATATGATTGCTCAGCGCCACGACCTACGCGACCTCTCAACTGATGCAATTGCGATAGTCCAAAACGCTCACTGCTTTCTATAAGCATAACAGATGCATTAGGCACATTTACGCCTACTTCAATTACAGTTGTGGCTACCAATATGTTTGCTTCGCCAGAGATGAAACGATTCATGTTTCGTTCTTTTAATTCATTTTCTTGTTTGCCATGTACCATGGCAATTTTATATTTATGATCCGGGAAGAACACTTTTACTTGTTCATAGCCTTTAGTAAGGCTTTCGTATGCTAATTTTTCATTTTCTTCAATCAGCGGATATACAATATAGGCTTGCCTTCCTTTGTCAATTTCAGAACGAATAAAATCCATGATTTTTGAACGATATTGTTCGTTTCTATAAATTGTTTTAATCTCTTTTCTTCCTGGTGGCAGCTCGTCAATTACGGAGTTGTTCAAATCTCCATAAACTGTCATGGCTAATGTTCTTGGAATAGGGGTGGCTGTCATCACCAAAACATGTGGGGCCAATTTATTTTTATTCCAAAGTTTCGATCGCTGATCAACGCCAAATCTATGTTGCTCATCAATTATGGCTAAGCCTAAATTTTTGAATTGTACGGTATCTTCTATTAAGGCATGAGTGCCAATTAAAATATGAATTTCTCCATCTAAAAGTTCTTGCAAAAGTACTCTTCGTTCTTTAGCTTTAGTATTACCCGTCAATATGGCTACTTTGATGGGTAAATTCCCAAGCACACTGGTAATGCTTTCATAATGCTGTCTGGCTAATATCTCTGTTGGTGCCATCATGCAGCTTTGAAAATTATTGTCTATTGCCAATAGCATAGATAAAATGGCTACCATTGTTTTACCACTTCCTACATCTCCTTGTACCAAACGATTCATTTGAAATCCGGTAGTAGTGTCTTGTCTAATTTCTTTTAAAACTCTTTTTTGAGCATTAGTCAGTTCAAATGGAATGTATGATTTATAGAAGGTATTAAAGAGATCACCTACTTTTTCAAAGGTGTATCCTTTACTAGCTTCATTAAAAGCTTTAACGCGCGCTATTTTTAATTGAGAAACAAATAGTTCTTCCCATTTTAATCGTCTTCTAGCGGCATTTAATTGTGCATTATTTTCTGGGAAATGAATCCACTTAAGTGCTTCGAAACGAGAACATAACTTGTAATTATTACAAATTGCTGTAGGTAGATTTTCGCTTATATCTCGAGCATTTATTTTTTCAAATAAATTGCTCGTTGTTTTCGCGAAGCTCTTATTATTTAGACCTCTAAATTTTAAATTTTCAGTACTTGGATATACCGGTTGTAATCCAGCGTTTAAGGACTGCTCATTAAAATTTTCTATTTCTGGGTGTGCTAGATTAATATGCCCATTAAAATTGCTAATTTTTCCAAAGATGAGCAGCAATTTTCCGTGTTCTAGTTCTTTCTTTATATAGTTGATACCTTGAAACCATATTAATTCAATGGATCCAGTGGCGTCTTTGACTGTAACAATCAATCTTTTTTTTCTACCTTCTCCTTCTTCATAAAAATCATCTACTTTGCCAATAAACTGAACGGTTTCTGTTTGGGCATTGATTTGATTGATTTGTAAGATTTGTGTTCTGTCGTAATAACGAAAAGGGTAGTGATGTAATAAATCTTGGTAGGTGTGAATGTTTAGTTCCTTTCGTAATAAGGCACCTTTTTGTGGACCTATTCCTTTAAGGTATTCTATACTAGTAGATAATATTGAATTTGAATTTTGCAACGTACAAATTAATTATTGTCAACTGCTAAAACCGTTTTTAATTTTAGTAGACGAGCTGTTTTCATTACCCAAACTATATTATCGGCATTTGCATTTTTATCGGCATTAATCACAACGGTAGGATCGATATCGCTTGAAAGCATCAATGCACTTTGCATTGAGTTTTTTAAAGAGTCTTTATTGATCATTTGTGTGCCTACATATAATTGTTGTAAGGAGTCAATGGAAACCATAATCGTTTGTTTTGATTTCGTATCACTGCTTGCTTTGGGAATGCTCAATTTTACTACATTAGGATTAGCTAATGTAGAAATGATAAGAAAGAAAAACAACAATATAAATAGAATGTCGTTTAATGCAGAAGTATGTGGCTCCGTGTTTTTTCTTAAACTATTTTTTAAATTCATGGTAGCTAGTTTTAAGCAATGGTATCTAAAAAATCTGCAGCAGCAGCTTCCATTTTATTTACGGCTTTATTTATTTGTGCATTAATGTAATTATAAGCTACATATGAAAGTAAACCAATAATTAATCCCACAGCAGAGGTTACCATCTTTGTATAGATGCCACCTGCAATATGCTCTAAAGAAAAGCCATCGTGTTGGATATTAAAAAATAGAATAATCATTCCCGCAATGGTACCTAAAAAACCAAACATAGGAGCAATGCCTGCAATGGTTGACAAAATGGATGTGTTTTTTTCCATTTGGTATACTTCTAATTTACCCACTTGTTCCATCGATTTTTCAATTTGCTCGTAGGGCTTGTCCATTCTTTGAATGCCTTTTTCTATCATTCTAGCAATGGGATGCTGTGTATTTTTACAAATACTAATGGCTCCTGCTTTATTGTCATTTTCTAATTGTTCCTTTATTTTATTATTAAAATTAGGATCTAATTTGGATAATGATTTGATGTATAGAAAACGTTCAATGAAAACTACACACATAATGATAGAGCAAATTGCTATTGGTATCATTAATAGTCCACCTTCTTTTAATAATTCAAAAAGGGATAACTCTGCAACTTTAGTAGCTTCTTGGTTAGCTTGAAGTAAAATAGTTTGTAGGAATGCCATATTGGTTTATAGTTTTAGCAAATGTAATAATAAGATATGATATTTGTTTTTATCGAAAAAAAATACCCCCAAATTGCTTTGGGGGTATTTAAATATTGAAATTTAAAATTTAAAATCTTATGCTTCGATAGAAATTAATTCTAAATCAAAAATTAGATCTTCACCAGCAAGAGTGTGGTTAGCATCTAAAATTACACTCTCTTCCAATACTTTAGCAATGCGTACAGGGAATACATTACCATCTGCATCATTCATATGTAATTCCATACCTTCCTCTGCTTGGATATCTGAAGGGAATTCGTTGAGTGGATATTCCAATAACATTTGGTCATTTTTAGGACCGTATGCTAAATCAACTGGAATGGTAACCGTTAATTTATCACCTACTTTCATGCTTAATACAGCATCATCAAAACCTTTAATTACTTGACCGCTTCCTACTACAAATTGTAGAGGTGCTCTGCCTTCTGAGCTATCAAAAGTTTCACCACTTGTTAATCGGCCATGATAATGAACATTTACCACATCGCCACTTTTTACTTGTTGCATATATGTATTTTTTTTAGCTAACAAAGTTACCATTATTTGTAATACTAAATTCAATAATCCTTATTAAATTACCTTTATTATTTTAGATTTGTATCGGATACCTACAATTATGAAACCTATATTATTAGTGCTTTTTACCCTTTTGAGTTTTCCCACTTCATGGGCAAAACCAACTAAGAATGCTTCGAGTATTGAAGTTGGTGCTTCCCGAATACAAGCCTATTTACCGCTTTTAAAGAATAAAAAGGTTGGTTTGGTAATCAATCAGACCTCTATGGTGCAGGGTGTATCCTTACTAGATACCTTATTGACTTTAAAGGTTTCAATTTCCAAAATATTCACTCCAGAGCATGGGTTTAGAGGAAGTGCAGATGCTGGTGCGCACATTGACAATGCTGTAGATGCCAAAACCAGTATTCCTATCATCTCCTTATATGGAGCCCATAAACAACCTACTGAGGCTGATTTGGAAAACATCGATGTACTTGTTTTTGATTTGCAAGATGTGGGGGTTCGCTTTTATACCTATATTTCTACTTTAGAATATGTAATGCAAGCTGGTGTTAAGCATCATAAGGAAATTATTGTATTAGATCGACCAAATCCCAATGGACATTATATTGACGGTCCAGTTTTGGATACCGCATACCGATCATTTGTTGGCATGCAACCTATACCTATAGTTTATGGCATGACCATAGGCGAATACGCCTTGATGCTTAAAGGTACCATGCCATCTTTGAGTACATGTAAACTTTCGGTTATTACTTGCCTCAACTATTCGCATGCAATGCATTATACCTTGCCCGTGGCGCCATCGCCTAATTTAAAAAACAATACGGCAATTTATTTATATCCTTCCTTGTGCTTATTTGAAGGCACTATTGTAAGTGTAGGTAGGGGAACGCCATTCCCATTTCAACAATTTGGTCATCCAAGTTTTAAATCAAGCTATAATTATTCTTTTGTACCTCAAAAAATGTTAGGAGCATCTAAGCCTCTTTATGAGTCGGATACCTGTTATGGTGTTTTTCTAGCAAATAAGGAAGAGGAGGCATTAGCTTTAGTGAAAAACAGATTTAATTTAACTTGGTTGATGGACGCTTATCAAGCAAGTAATAATAAGGAAATTTTTTTCAATTCTTTTTTCCAAAAACTAGTAGGCAACCAATTATTAGAAAAACAATTGATTGCCCATGTGAGTGAAGATAGTATAAGAGCTTCTTGGTCGAAAGCTATTCAAGACTTCAAGAAAATTCGAAAAAAGTATTTACGCTATAGTGATTTTGAATAAGCTATTGATAGCTTAAATTTTTAATCAAGGTATCTGGTAATTTTGGTAAAGCATTTCTTGGTAAAAGGAATGACGTTAATTCAGCCAATTCTTTAAATACATAGTGGGTGTCTGCTGCTGCTTTAAGATAAGCGGCTCCAGTACTTCCGCCAGTACCTACACGTTTTCCAATAGTACGTTGTACCATATGGATGTGGCGTTGTCTCCATAATCCCAATTGCTCATCTACTTCCAATAAGGTACTTAGTAATTCATAAGGCAAGTGGAATAGGGGATAGTCTCTGTATAAAATAATGAATAATGCATTTTGGCAAGCTTTCATACTCATTTTTCTATCATTCGGATATTGTTCGGCATCCATGAATAAACTTCTAAAGGTTTTTACATTATCCTTTTCAGATTCCTGTAAACTATTGCTATAAGCGGCTTCGTATTGATTCCAAAAATCATTCTGATTCCAATGTTGCGCATCATTTGCATAAGGCATACGCTCTAGCCATTTGTTAATTAGCGATAGTAATGACTCTTCTGATTCTGCTTGCTTAACTAAATCTATATCATGCTGACTTAATTGAGATAAGTAATAACCTTTGCCATGGCGTTGATCATATGCTAATCCTAAAGTAGCTTCAATAATTTTAAATTGTATAGATTGGAAGCCAGATGCTGGTCTAAGTAAATCTCTAAAATCTAAGAAATCTAATGGTGTCATGGTTTCCATAATCGACATTTGGTTTACCATCAACTCCATGATTTTAATAATTCTTTTAGCTCTATGAACTGAATTATAGATATCGGCAGAGCTATTGTCAATGGTGTCTTGTTTGAAAACACTTCTAATAATTCCTAATTCGTGTAATATTTGTTTAAACCACAATTCATATGTTTGGTGGATGATGATGAAGAGCATTTCATCATCAGCTTTAATATTCTCTTTAGCACTTTCAGGCGCTTGTGCGTTTAAAATAGTTGGTAATTGTAAATACTCACTGTAATAAACGGGTTTTCTTTCTTGCATAGTTTATATTTTAAAAAGGAATGTCTTCGTCTTCTTGGAAATTATTTTTTAAGCCACTGTCTTTAGGGAAATCATCATCATCAAATGCTACATCATTAGCTTTTGATTGTAGGGTTTGGAAACCATCTTGGATATATAATTTTGATTTGTCAAAATCGCTAGGGTCTTGACTGATTCCCGCTCTTGCATTGTAAAATCCATTATTAAATCCGGTTTCTAAGTCAACGAATTTTTGATATTCTTTAATGAATTTCAACTTAACGGTATCTGTACTACCACTTCTATTTTTTGCAATGTAAATATGCGTTTCGCCTTCAATAGACTGACCATTTTCATCATTATTTACCCCATAATATTCTGGTCTATATAAGAAAATAACCATATCCGCATCTTGCTCAATTGCACCTGATTCACGTAAATCACTTAATTGAGGCACTTTAGAAGTTGTTCTTGATTCTACCGAACGATTCAATTGTGATAAGGCAATAATAGGGATTGCTAATTCTTTTGCTAGCGATTTTAAATCTCTGGAAATTTTAGAAATCTCTTGTTCACGATTACCGCCATTGGCACTAGAGCCCGACATTAATTGTAAATAATCGATAATAATCATTTCAATGCCATGGCGTTGTTTTAATCTTCTTGCTTTTGCTCTTAATTCAAATATATTAATCGCTGCTTGATCATCTAGATAGATAGGCGAAGAAGCTAATTTGCTCATTCGTTGTTGCATTTGAATGAACTCATGATCTTGCATACGACCTTTTGTAATCGCATCCATGTTTACTTCTGTTTGTGCAGCCAACATCCTTTTTACGAGCTCACCTGCACCCATCTCCAGGGAGAAAAAGGCTACTGGAAAAGGTTTGCTACTATTCATTGCAGCATTCATGGCTAAATTTAAACAGAAGGCTGTTTTACCTACTGCTGGTCTAGCGGCAACAACAATTAAAGCATTTTTCTGCCAACCAGATGTAAGTTTATCCAATTCTTGGAAGCCAGTAGGTACACCGGTTACATCATCTTTTTTATTCTTTGCTTCTTCAATTTCTTTTACTGTTTTTACTAAAACTTCTTTGAGGGAAGTAAAGTTTTTACGGAGGTGTTTGTCTGTAATATCGTATAGTCTGGTCTCCGCTGTATCCAATAAATCAAAAACATCGGTTGATGCATCGTACGCACTGCCAATAATATCACTTGAATTTCTGATTAATTCACGCATGATGAACTTCTCCATGATAATGCGGGCATGATGCTCCACATTGGCACTCGAAACCACATTCATAGTCAATTTGGTCAGATAATATGCTCCACCCACTAATTCTAACTCGTCATTTTTCCTTAATTCTTCAGAAACCGTTAATAAGTCAACGGGTATACCTTTATCAAATAGATTTCTGATACAAGCGTATATTTTCTGATGCGCTTCTACGTAGAAACAATCCGTTGCTTGAATAATTTCAAGAGTTTCCGCTAATTTATCGGTTTCTAACATGATGGCACCTAAAACGGCCTCCTCCAATTCGATAGCCTGTGGGGGTACTTTCCCATACATGATAGAATTAAAGTCTATTTTGGGCTGTTTCCCTTTGCTCACTTCTCTTTTAGTATTAACTGCCATGGTCAGATTTGTTTATGATTGAGACTCTAAATTACATACAGCCTAAACGGAATGCAAGTCATGTTAATTTTTAATTTTATCCTTTATTTACTGATCGTAATTAACAGGTTTATGCTTGTTTTTATAAGTTATTTGTTGACATTTACTGAGTTATCCACATTATTTATTGATAATTCACAAGAAAGGCTAAGTTACTTACAAAAAACGGTAAAGAGTAAACATCGCCTCTTTTTATGAAAATTGCTTAAAAACTGAAGCAATGATTTATCTTTACAAACAAATATTATATACTACATGACGATTTCATATCATTGGCTATTGGATTATTTACCCGTTTCTTTGAGTGTTGAGGAAGTAAGCGAGATTTTAACATCTATTGGATTAGAAGTAGAGGGAACCGAGAAAATTGAATCTATCAAAGGAAGTTTGGAAGGTTTATTGATAGGTGAAGTATTAAGCTGCGAACAACACCCGAATGCCGATAAATTAAAATGTACAACTGTAAACATTGGTAATGATACTGTTTTATCCATTGTTTGTGGTGCTCCAAATGTGGCTGCTGGACAAAAAGTAATAGTTGCTCCAGTAGGAAGTTTTGTACATCCTATAAAAGGAGATGCCTTTGAAATTAAAAAAGCTAAAATTAGAGGTGAATTAAGTGAGGGTATGCTTTGTGCTGAAGATGAGATTGGTATTGGCTCTAGTCATGATGGTATAAAAGTTTTACCAAATGATTTGGTAGTAGGCTCTAAAGCAGCTGATTATTTTAATATTCCTGCACCAGAAATTGCTATTCATATTGGGCTAACCCCCAATAGAGCTGATGCAATGAGCCATATTGGAGTAGCTAAAGATATTTGTGCATACTTAACCCATCATAGAAAGCAATTATTTGAAGTTAAGCTTCCAAGTTTTGAAAAGCAATCGAATACTAATACGCCGCTTGTTGAAGTGGAAATACAACATCCAGTTGCATGTCCGCGATATATGGGGGCTCATTTAAGTAATGTACAGGTTGGTCCATCACCAGAATGGTTACAAACAAAACTAAAAACGCTTGGCATAAGAAGCATTAATAATGTAGTCGATATTACCAATTTCATATTGCATGAATATGGTCAGCCACTTCATGCATTTGATGCTTCAAAAATTGAGGGCAACAAAGTTGTTGTAAAAACAGCCACAGCGGCATCTAAATTTATTAGTTTAGATGATAAAGAAAGGAATTTAATCGATACGGATTTAATGATTTGCAACGCTCTTGAGCCTATGTGTATGGCTGGAGTGTATGGTGGTGCTAAAAGTGGTGTAACTTCAAATACAACTTCACTTTTCATAGAGAGTGCATATTTCAATCCGATGTGGATTAGAAAAACATCTTTGCATCATGGTTTGAGAACCGATGCAGCTACTCATTTTGAGAAAGGAGTAGATATGCTGCAAGTTCCTGAAGCACTACACAGAGCTATAGATTTATTGAAAACCTATGCTAATGCTACCTTAAGTTGTTCCATTGTAGATGTGTATCCGAGTCCATTAGAGCAAAGAACAGTAACAACCAATTTGTCATTTATTAATAGATTAGCAGGTAAGGAGTATTCCCTTAACGAAGTGCTTGCTATTTTAAAAGCGCTTGGCTTTTCAATGATAAGTGAAAAAGAAGATGCCATTATTGTAGGTGTTCCATATAATAAAGTGGATGTTTTTCAAGGTGCTGACTTAGTAGAAGAAATATTACGAATAGATGGATTAGATCAAGTTGTGATTGCAGATAGTATTCAGTTTTCAGTTAATGCCTCTAAGTTGAAAAACGATCGTTCAGATCGCGAATCGATAGCGCAGTTGCTATCTGGTATAGGCTTTCAAGAGATTGTTACAAATTCTATAACGAATAGTGCTTATTATCCAGATCGTACGGATTTAGTAAAAATGCTAAATAGTTTGAGCAGTGAATTAGATTGTTTACGACCAGCGTTAAATGCTTCTGGATTAGAGGTGATTAATTATAATAGCAATAGAAAAAATACAGATCTTTTTCTTTATGAATTTGGTAAAGTATATACGCAACCTAGCGCTTTAATTTTCCAAGAAGAAACTAAATTAGGTATTTGGTGTACAGGCCTTGTACAGCAAAGTAACTGGAATCAAAAAGCTAAACCAGTTGATCTTTTCTATGTAAAGAGTATTATAGAAGCTATTTTTCATAAAAAGGGTATTTTGGGATTAGAAATAACCTTTGATGATCAAGGTGCTGTGCTTTGGAAAAATAAAAAACAAACAATTGCAAAAATTGAATTAGTTGGTTCAGCTTTCGAAAAAATAGTTGATCTAAAAAATCCTATTTACTATGCAGAAATCAATTGGGACCAATTATTGAAATTACAACAATTGAAAATTCAATATAAAGAGGTATCAAAATTCCCTTCTGTAAAAAGAGATTTGTCAATATTAGTCAATAAATCTGTAGCTTATCAAGCTATTAAAGAAACTACAGATGCATTGAAAATTGAGGGCTTATCGAGCTATGGCTTATTTGATATTTTTGAAAGTGAAAAAATTGGAATTGAAAATAGATCACTATCTTTAAATTATCAGTTTCAATCTCAAGAAGCTACTTTTACTGACGCCGATATTGAAGCTAAAATGCAACAAATCATAAATGCTTATTCTAAACAATTGAATGCTATAATTAGATCATGAATAGTGAACTGAACCAATTAGAGGATAAAGTAAATTTGCTTATTAAAAAGTATGCCCTTTGTAATAAAGAGCTACAAGCAATCAAGCAAAAGTATGCGGCTGCTCAAGATAAAATTGTTCTGTATCAAGAGCAGCTGAAAGCTATTCAAGAAAATTCTCTAAGTGTTTCATCTACCTCTGGAAATAGCGTAAATACCAATGAGCAGGTTCAAAAACAAATTGATTTATTAATTCAAGAAATTGATAAAATTGTTGCATCCATTGACTAGATGTTATTGCTACTTAATACTATTATTGGTTCTTTATTCTTGCGCTCAAGATGCCAATACTTGTTTGCAGCCCATTGATGCATCATTACGTATAGGTGCATATAAATATGCCGACACCGCTCATAAGGATAGTTTATTACCCAACCCTGTAATAAAAGTTATTGGTGATAGTATCAAAATATGGGTTCAAAATCAAAAGAATAGTTCAAAATTTGCTTTGACACTCAATCCCAAAGCAGATTCTACCAGGTATACATTTCAAATAGATGCAACAAAAAACACTTATGATACGCTCGTGTTTTATTATACACGAAGTTTACATTTTGTTTCTGTAGCTTGTGGATATACCTATTATTATAATTTGAATAAGATTACAGCTACGTATCATGACTTGGATTCTGTAGCTATAAAAGATCCTTCTGTCAATGATAATGCAACCATAGAGCATGTTAAATTGTATTATTAGAATATTATTATTAGCATTCATCGCTATTCCTACACTGGCTCAAGACAGTGTAAAGCAAGTGCGTGTGTCTACCGATATTGCTAAATTAATTACCAATACCAATTCTAGTAATAAGGATGTGCAATTGGCTATTGATGCCTTATTAAAGAAGGATACGTATTATACCTTGGAATTAGGACAAGGCTCTTCATCTGTTGATAATTCCTTATTGAATTATGCTACAAGTAATCGTTTTATTAAACTTGGATTAGATAAAAGTTTATTAATACCCATTAGTAATAAAGATTTAGATATTGCTTTTGTTGGTTTTAGATTGGCAGCATCTACTATTAATAGATCAAATGGTGAATACAATACAAGTAATTCTTTTTGGGGTGCAACAAGAGGTATAGTTCCTTCTGCACGTTTTTTTGCGCCTTGGTTTGAATTTTTAGGGGGTATTAAGGTAGATATTTTACCTAGTATTACTGCTGGTTGGACTTTGCGTTGGAAATTTATGTTCAATCACGCACAGCTAAGCGAATTGCCACCTGCATATATTGCTGGATTTGGGAATGCAAGTAACGCTAC
>JACCDK011362798.1_pt1 | contig 17404 bp, 18 predicted proteins | sample 7445871 | NCBI WGS metagenome assembly JACCDK01 (sample SAMN15323436, study PRJNA562643) | freshwater metagenome | isolation source: river surface water | place: USA:Blue River Watershed | collected 2017-08-15
AACGTGAATCGGTATACGGAATACGGAATACGGAATACGTTTCTAGATTTCTTTCGCCAAGAATCTCCCCGTATAACTCTTCTTATCTTTACACAATTGCTCTGGTGTGCCTTCGAAAATTATTTGTCCGCCGCCAGCACCACCCTCAGGCCCCATATCTATTACATGATCGGCTACTTTGATAACATCTAAATTGTGTTCTATTACTAAAACCGAATTACCTCTATTCACTAATTCATTTAAAACTTTTAAAAGAATTCTGATGTCTTCAAAATGTAAACCTGTTGTTGGTTCGTCTAAAATATAAATAGTTTTACCTGTATCTTTTTTAGAAAGTTCTGTTGCTAATTTTACTCTTTGCGCTTCACCACCCGAAAGTGTTACAGATGATTGCCCTAGCGTTATATAGCCTAAACCTACATCTTGTATCGTTTTTATTTTTCTGAGGATGTGTGGCATATTTTCAAAGAATGGCACAGCCTCTTCAATACTCATGTTCAATACATCGGCAATTGATTTACCCTTATATCGTACTTCTAGTGTTTCTCTATTGTATCTTTTACCATTACATGTTTCACACAAGACTTGAACATCTGGCAAGAAATTCATTTCAATAACTTTCATACCAGCACCCTCACATGTTTCGCATCTACCACCTTTTACATTGAACGAAAATCTACCTGGCTTATAGCCTCTGATTTTTGCTTCAGGTAATTGAACAAATAAATTTCTAATGTCTGAAAATACACCTGTGTAGGTAGCCGGATTTGAACGTGGCGTTCTGCCGATTGGTGTTTGATCAATCTCAATTACTTTATCTACATTCTTTAATCCGTCGATCGATTTATAAGCTAATGGCTTGCGCTTTGAATTATATATGTATTGATTTAAAATCGGATAAAGAGTTTCATTTATCAATGTTGATTTGCCAGAACCTGAAACACCAGTTACACAAATAAATTTACCTAAGGGTAATTTTAAATCTACATTTTTTAAATTATTGCCTGTTGCAGATTTTAGTTCTATAAATTCACCACTACCCTTTCTTCTCTTTGATGGAACTTCTATTGATTTTTCACCATTGATATATTGAGCAGTTGTAGTGTGTGATTTTAAAATATCTGCAGGCGTACCTTGTGCAACGATGTAGCCACCGTGAACGCCGGCAGCCGGACCAACATCAATGACGTGATCGGCTTCAATGATCATGTCTTTATCGTGTTCAACAACTAAAACAGAATTACCAATATCTCTTAAATTTTTCAACGCATTAATTAATTTTTCATTATCGCGTTGATGTAATCCAATCGATGGTTCATCTAAAATATATAGTACGTTTACTAATTGTGAACCTATTTGAGTTGCTAATCGAATTCTTTGTGCTTCCCCTCCTGAAAGAGATTTAGAAACTCTATCTAAATTTAAATACTCTAAGCCAACATCTAATAAAAAACCAATTCTTGATCTTATCTCTTTTAGTATTTCAGTAGCGATTGTATTTTGTCTATCTGAAATTCTTTTTTCAATTCCATTGAACCAATTATGTAAACTCTTCAAATCCATCGATGCTAAATCATAAATATGTTTACCATCAAGTTTAAAGTATAGTGATTCTTTTTTCAATCGCGCACCTTCACATACAGGGCATGTAACTTTTTGAACGAACTCATCGATGTCGTGATTTTCATCGTCTGATTTTTTCTCGTTTTGTTGATCTAAATATTTTACAATACCGTTGAATGTTACATTATAAGTCGACTGCTGTCCGCCATATTGCATTTGCACTGGTAGTGGTTCATCTGAACCGTAGAGTATCGCTTTTACTGCCTCTTTAGACATTTTCTCAATTGGAGTTTGCATGGTAAAGCCATATACTTTGCCTAATGCTTTTAGTAACTGGAATGTCCAAGTTTCTCTATACTCCCCCAAAGCTGCAATACCACCTTGAGAAATATTTTTTTTCTTATCGGGTAAAATTAATTTTTCATCTACTTCAAAAACATACCCTAGTCCGTCGCAATTTTCACAAGCACCATAAGGTGAATTAAAAGAGAATGAATTAGGTTGAGGTTCATCGTATGATATGCCCGTATCAGAACACATCAAAAATTTACTGAAGTGTTGATCTTTGTTGGTTTCGTTATCAAGAATTTTAATGATGCCTTTTGATTGTTTCATTGCAGTTCTAACTGCATTGATCACTCTCATTTTATCTTTGGCATTTACAACAATTCTATCTACAACAATTTCGATGTCGTGAATTTTATATCGATCTAATTGCATCTTGGGTTCTAAGTCTACAATCTCATTATCGACTCTAACTTTCAAATAACCTTGCTTGCGAATCTGTTCGAACAATTCTCTATAATGACCTTTTCTACCTTTTACAACTGGTGCTAAAATGGTAACTGTTTTTTGATCGTATGTAGAGAAAATATTATCTATGATTTGGTCTTCACTCATCTTCACCATGAGTTTGCCAGTATTGTATGAATAAGCATCAGCAACTCTTGCATAAAGCAAACGCAAGAAGTCATAAATTTCTGTTATTGTACCTACTGTTGAACGCGGATTTTTGCTGGTAGTTTTTTGTTCTATTGCAATTACTGGTGAAAGTCCGTCAATCTTATCTACATCTGGCCTCTCTAATCCCCCTAAAAATTGTCGTGAGTATGCATTGAAAGTCTCCATGTATCTACGTTGACCTTCTGCATAGATTGTATCAAAAGCTAATGACGATTTACCACTACCACTAAGTCCGGTTATGACCACTAACTTATTTCTCGGAAACTTTACATCGATATTTTTTAGATTGTGCACTCTTGCACCATAAACCTCTATCTGTTGTATACCTGTTGATTCTTGCGACTTTTTCTTTGCCATAATTATACCTGCAAGATACTAAATATTCAGAGCAAGTTTCGAATAGCTTTTCGATTTAAAAAGCTATTCGATATAACTATTTTACAAATGGATCTCTGTTTAAGTACCCTTCTTTAGGTAACTGAATATAGTAGGTTTTGTTTTCCTTGTTTTCAAGAAATGCTTCTCTTAACCAAGGGTTAAAAGTTTTTAAAGTTTTGTAATTCACATCTAAATAAGCAGAGAATTTCGCAAAATCTTGAATGCTTGTATCAACTTTAAGAGTGTATGTTGGTATCAATGAATACAAATCTTTCTTACGAATGGTGTATCCATATTCCTCCGGATGTTGCATAATTTCTTTCATCGCCACAATTCTAAAAACATAACGAGCTGTTTCTTGATTCAAGATTAAATCGTAGTAGTTCTTAGCATCTTGTCTTGATAGTTGAGCTTTAATTGCAGTTGGACCCATATTATAAGCTGCTGCAACGAGTGTCCAGCTTCCTAATTCTTTATACAACTTATTAAAGTAATCACAAGCCGCCTGTGTAGATTTCTCCACATGATATCTTTCATCTACTTGATTGTTTACTTCAAGTCCTAACTCTTTTGCCGTACCCTCCATGAATTGCCAGAAACCAACAGCACCTGCTGGTGATGTTAAATTCAAAAAGCCAGTTTCAATAACAGGTATATATTTAAAATCGTTAGGTATGCCGTTTCTTTTTAAAATTGGCTCAATAACTGGGAACCATCTATTAGCACGTTTATGAATTAAGATAGTTTGAGTCTGCCAATATGTGTTTACGGTAAGTTCCCTATCCATTCTTTCGAATACTTCGAAGTCATTCATCGGTAACTTTTCTTCGGCAAAATGAAGGTCTGTCGGAATCTCTAAAGCGAATACTTGGTATTTAGATTTGAACAATTGCTTGTGCTCATCGTCACCAACCACTCTAGTACTAAAGGTGAATAGTTGAAGTACCATTGTTAGAATCATAATTAACCCTAAGCTGATGATAGTCTTACTATGTTTAGTGATTTTTTGCATAATTTTTCTCCTTTCTCAGTTAATTATCTTGATGCTTAAATCGCCGCAAAAATACTGATAATTAGACGCTTTTCATATAGATGCTCAAATAATTAGCATTTGACTGTGGATTATTTTCTACACTTTTGGTTCAAAAATTTGCCTTATGAGCTTTAAAGCAAGATTAATTGAAGCTGAAAAAATTTACATTTTTTTGTTAATATTTCCACATTTCAGCCGATTTAGCCGTATTTTTGTAGAATGAAATACCAGAAAAAAGATCGTCGTGACGACGAACGCAGACCTAGAAAAGCAATATCTGAGAGGTCTAATTCAGAAAGAACAAGCAGTTCAAGAAGTAGAAGTTCAAGTAGTAATACAGAACGTCCATTACGCTCATCATCACCAAGAGATAAGTTCGGGAAAGATGAAAGAGCGCCAAGAGCAAGAAGAGATGACTCTTCAAGCAAACCATACAGAGAGAGTTCAGAGAGACCATCGACAAGAAGAAGTTCAGACTTTAATGATAGACCTAAGTCTAGAAGTAATTCAGAATTCAACGATAGACCTAAAAGATCTAACTCTGATTTTAACGACAGACCTAAAAGAGCTAGTTCAGACTTTAACGATAAGCCAAGAGAGAGAAGAAGTTCTTCTGAATTTGGTGATAGACCGAAGAGAACGAATTCAGATTTTAACGATAGACCTAAAAGAACATCTTATAAAGAAAACGCAGAAAGATCTTCAAGAAGAAGTTCTTCTGACTTTAATGATAAACCCAGAGAGAGAAGAAGTTCAGGTGAATTCAACGACAGACCTAAAAGAACATCCTATAAAGATAACGCTGAAAGATCATCGACTAGAAGAAGTTCTTCAGACTTTAATGATAAGCCAAGAGAGAGAAGAAGTTCAAGTGATTTCAACGATAGACCTAAAAGAGCTTATACTGAAAACTCTGAAAGACCTACCAGAAGTAGATCAACAGAATTTGGAGACAAGCCAGTAGAAAGAAAATCGAAATCTGATTCAACAGATAGAGCAAAAAGGTTCAACTCAGAAAAAACAAAGAGAAGTAGCAGATCAACAAGTTCTGATACACCTGAAAAAAAAAATTCAAAAAATCTAAACACAAGTTTTAGTAAAAACTCTGAAGACGATTTAATAAGACTTAACAGGTATATTTCTAACTCAGGCGTTTGCTCGAGAAGAAAAGCTGATGAGTTAATTTTAAATGGCGAGGTTACCGTCAATGGTGAAGTTGTAAAAGAGTTAGGTTATAAAGTTAAGATCTCTGATAAAATTAAATTCCAAGGTAAGTTACTTAAGCCCGGGAATTTAGAGTATATCTTACTTAATAAACCTAAAGATTTTATTACTACCACCGACGATCCGTTGGAGCGTAAAACTGTAATGGATTTAGTGAGAAATGCATCGACAGAAAGAGTTTACCCAGTAGGTAGGTTAGATAGAAATACAACCGGATTATTATTATTCACTAATGATGGTGACTTAGCAGATCGCTTAGCACACCCAAGAAATCAGGTTAGAAAAATATATGAAGTTGAACTAGATAAATCTTTAAGCACTAGTGATTTCGAAAAAATCAAAGAAGGCTTAGAGCTAGAAGACGGCTTAGCAAAAGTTGATGCAATAAGTTATTTAGATGGCAAAGCTAAGAAGCACGTAGGCGTTGAAATTCATATCGGAAGAAATAGAATTGTAAGAAGAATTTTTGAGTCTATCGGATATGAGGTGGTTAAATTAGACAGAGTGGTTTACGCCGGACTTACGAAAAAAGATTTGCCGAGAGGAAGATTCCGTCATTTAACTAAAGAAGAAATTATTTATCTTAAACATTTAAATAAGTATTAATCGATGAAGAAATTTTGGAGCTTTATAAAAAAAGTAGTTTTATATTTCTTCATTTTCAGTATTGGTATTACTATCATATATCGTTTTGTTCCACCACCCGTAACATTTTTAATGCTACAGCGTGTACTGGAACAAAAGTTTGATGGTAAAGAAATGAAACTCCAAAAAGATTGGGTGCCCATTGAAGAAATTTCAACCATCATGCAACGTGCCGTAATTGCTTCAGAAGATCAACATTTTATTTCTCATTGGGGTTTCGATCTAGAGGCAATTGAAAAAGCTTATAACTCCAATAAAAAAAGTAAAAGAATCAAAGGTGGCTCTACTATCACTCAACAAACTGCAAAGAATGTTTTTTTATGGCCAGCGAGATCTTACATTCGTAAAGCTCTAGAAGCATATTTTACTATATTAATTGAACTTTTTTGGAGCAAAGAAAGAATATTAGAAGTATATCTAAATTCAATTGAAATGGGTGACGGAGTATATGGCATTGAAGCTGCATCTCAACATTATTTCAATAAACCTGCAAAAGATTTAAGCAAAAGAGAATCGGCTGCCATTGCTGCAATATTACCCAACCCACGTAAATGGTCAGCCTCTAAACCAAATGCTTATATCCAAAAAAGACAATTTAGAATTCTCAAAAAAATGAAATACATACCCAAACCTAAATGGATTGAGTAAGTCATTATTCATGTAACATCATGTATTTCTGAGTCGTCGTAGCTTTATACTGTTGTCTTAAATGCATCAAAGCATTTAAGGTAGCCTGATTCCAAACTAATGGAGCATCTGATAAATCAGCTCTTGTTTTGTTGATTACAGCATTGATATCAGCCGGAGCAAAAAGTGTACGAACATTTAATACTTGCTCTACGAAACTCGATTGTTTAGCTACTACTAATCCTTCAGAAACAATTGATACAACCTTTCCATCTTTATTCATTAATCCCGCGCACAAAACTAACACACCAATAGGGTCGTTTAACGATTGAATTACCTCACCTTTTAATACATAGTTTGTACCTAAATCTATAAAGTAGTTTTTTGCTGAAGCTGTTGTAGTACTGAATATTCCTTTTTCTTTAAAAGGTGCTGAAGGGTATATTAAGGTTTCTCTTAAACAAGGCACAATCATATAATCTAATTGCTCAGAATTCATTACTACTTGTAATTGTTCAATGAATTTCTTTTTGCCTTTATATGATGCCGATACAACTCTATTATTTGGCAATCCGTCGAGTGGTGTTCTATCTACAAACATTGGAACATCTAAGCCCTCTGCAATTGTTCCAAAAAACATCTCAGGTAATTCATGCTCTTTAAATTGATTACTAAATGTCACTTTTTTTATTCCTTGTGAGATAAATACTGAATCTATATTGCTTAATAAAATCGACATTTTTGAATTAGCCATCATAAATTCAGCATCTGAATTAGCATAACGTGTAGGTATAAATCCGATTTTTGCATCAGCAGAAACCACATGTTTATTTCTAAGTTCAGCATAATATGGAGAACCTAATTGTTGTGGTTGTTGATTCTTTGGCAAATCAAATGATAAAAAGACTAACGATAAAAAGACTAAAAAGATTAAGGATTTAGTTTTCATAAAATTCATTTTTATGTAATGACAACAATTTTATACAATACCCTTATGAAAGGTAAAAAGAAAATAGAAAATAGGAAAACGGGAATTAATTTTTTTTCAATAAAAAAGCCCCATTCAAAAAATGAATGGGGCTATTATTTAATGTGCTTTAATTATTCAGAAACTACTTCAAATGGCACTTGAATTTTCACTTCTTTGTGTAAGTTCAAGTTAGCAACGTAGCTACCTAAGAATTTAACATCCGTCTCAAATGTAATTCTCTTACGATCTACTTCGAAACCTAATTTTTTCAATGCTTCAGCAAATTGAATAGTATTCACTGCACCGAAAATCTTACCTGACTCACCAGCTTTAGCACCAATAGAAACAGTTACGTTTTGTAAGCCTGCTGCAATTGTTTCTGCATCACCCTTAATACGATCTTGTTTAAATTGTGTTTGGCGTAAATTCTCAGCTAAAATCTTACGATTAGACTCAGTTGCAATTACTGCATAGCCTTTTGGGATCAAATAGTTACGACCGTAACCATCTTTTACTCTGACAACATCGTCTTTGTAACCCAAATTCTTAATATCTTGTTTTAATATAACTTCCATTTCGTGTCCCTCCTTATTTCAATGAATCTGCAACATAAGGTAATACACCGATGTGGCGAGCACGCTTAACAGCTTGTGCTACTTTACGCTGATATTTTAATGAAGTACCAGTTAAACGACGTGGTAAAATTTTACCTTGATCGTTAATGAACTTTAATAAAAAGTTAGCGTCTTTGTAATCGATATACTTAATACCATTTTTCTTAAAACGGCAGTATTTTTTACGGTTATCCTCCACCTTGGGAGCTGTTACGTAGCTAATATTATCTTTTGCCATCTTAGTTTGCCTCCTCTACTACTTTTACCTTTTTTGGAAGTGGAGCTAATTGACCATTACGCTTACGATCATTGTATGCTACTGCATGCTTGTCTAAGGCAATAGTTAAGAAACGCATGATTCTCTCATCACGTTTGTACTCAACCTCTAATTTGTTAATTAATTCACCACTCGCTTTAAACTCCGTCAAATGATAGAAGCCCGTAGTCTTCTTTTGAATAGGATAAGCTAGTTTTTTCAGACCCCAATTGTCTTCTGCGACAATTTCGGCACCGTTATCAGTCAAAACTTTCTTGAATTTGGCAATTACCTCTTTCATTTGTTCTTCTGATAACAAAGGGGTCACAACGATTAACGTTTCGTAATTCTTCATTGTGTTACTTTGCTTTGTTTTTTATGTTATTTCCACTTATGTGGGCTGCAAATGTAAGGCTTCTTGATTGTATTTGCAAGTGGAAAGGTAAAAAATTGATGTACAATATCGTAGGTCGTAGGTCGTAAGTCTTAAGTCATAGGTCTTATGACTTAAGACTTACGACCTACGACTTACGACTTATAAGGTAATACACACACGTCGTCACAAAATTCCTCAAAAACGGCAAATTTCGCACTATTGGGAACTGTAATCTTGGCTCTAACTTGAATTTATACTTATAAATTGGGTTAATCAAATAGTGATTCTTCGATACAATTTCATAGCCCGTATTTTTCACAATACGCTCAAATCGCTCTATACTTATACCTGTATCTTTAATTTCTAGCAATTCAGTCACCGCAGCTTCTGACTCACCGGCTAGTTTTAATATACCTTTATATAATGTCTTCGGAAGTAAGTGATAATAAGGTAACTTGCTTAACCATTTATTCTTACAGATCTGTTGATGTCCGCCAAATGGCATATACCAGGGTGGAAATCCGAAGAAAATCACCCCATCTTTTGCTAAATATTTCTTTAACTGTGCAATGATCTTCTCTTGTTCAGGGATATGCTCTATAGAATCTTTTAAAATAATAACGTCAAATTGATTAGCGAAGTCTTTTTCAAAGTCTACATCATAAATATTCTTCGCTATGAATCTAGCTAAGCCAGCATCTACATATGATTGCATGTATTGTTCGGCTTTTTTGACTCTGTCTGGACTTAAATCTACGCCTACAACATTGCAACCTAATTCAGTAAATGCTTTTAATACACCGCCTTCTCCACAACCAATTTCCATGATTTTAGAGCTCGCACTAATAGGTTTACTAGCTGCTATAAATGGTAATACAAAATTCTTGGAGTTCTCGTATTGTTGATTAAAATAGGTATCCCAGTCGGTGTGAAATTCAAATGCCATGCGGCGAATATAAAAAATTATGAGTTAAGAATTAAGAGTTAAGAACGAATTCGTCATGAAATAAAATCTGAATTGCAATTCAGATTTTATTCTTATTTTCGCTTCGATGGAGAATTTCATAGTATCGGCGAGAAAATACAGACCAGCAACATTTGATACCGTTGTGGGTCAATCACATATAACCAATACCTTAAAAAACGCGATTAAAAATAATCACCTTGCGCAAGCATTTCTATTTTGCGGTCCGCGTGGCGTTGGTAAAACTACTTGTGCTCGTATTCTTGCTAAAACCATCAATTGCACGAACCCTACAGAGAGCATGGAAGCATGTGATCAATGTGAGTCATGTGTGTCATTTAGAAACGGAACTTCTCTAAACATTCACGAATTAGATGCTGCATCAAACAACTCAGTTGATGATATTAGAAATTTAGTTGAACAAGTTCGTTTCGCTCCTCCTTCTGGTAAATACAAAATCTATATCATAGACGAGGTTCATATGTTATCTCCGAGTGCATTTAATGCATTCTTGAAAACTTTAGAAGAACCACCAGCCTATGCTATTTTTATTTTAGCAACTACTGAAAAACATAAAATCATTCCGACGATTTTATCACGTTGTCAGATTTTTGATTTCAACAGAATACAAGTAGAAGATATTGCTGAACATTTAGCTTATATCTCTAAAAACGAAAATATCATTGCAGAACCTGAAGCATTACACATCATCGCTCAAAAGGCAGATGGTGCCTTGAGAGATGCTTTATCAATATACGATCAAAACGTTTCTTTCGCAGGGCAGCAACTTACTTACCAATCAGTAATTGATAACCTGAACATCCTTGATTATGATTATTATTTCAAAATCACTGATGCTATTTTAAATGAAAGTATTAAAGATGTATTGTTGATTTTTGATGAGATTTTAAGAAAAGGTTTTGATGGGAATAATTGCATCGTCGGACTTAGCGAGCATCTCAGAAATTTATTAGTTTGTAAAGATGCTGCAACGGTTAAATTACTTAAGGTTAGCAATCAAATTAAGGATAGATATTTAGAGCAGTCACAAAAGATTTCAAGTTCAGTTTTATTAACTGCATTGCAAATTGCGAATCAATGTGATATTCACTATAAAACTAGTAAAAATCAACGATTGCACGTAGAGTTGGCATTTATAAAAATGTGCCATATACCTTCAGCTATTTCATTGGCTCAACTTCCTGCAGATACGCAGGCAGTAAAAAAAAAATGACCAATGAGCCTGTAGTTGAAGAGAAAAAAACTATTAGCCCAAACACTCCTGCTGAAAAACTTGTTGCAGAAATTCCGAATACAATTATTGAGAACCCAGTTCAAAGTACTGTAAAACCTAGCTCAGGAATCAAAAAATCTTCATCTCTAAAACTACCTAGTTTAGCAGATATAAAGTCTGGGAACTACCAAATACAAAAAGATGAAGCTAAAGAAACTGAACCAGAAAATTTACCCAATAACCAATTTGATGAATTTGACTTCAACCAGGCTTGGGCAAAATGTGTTGAAATAATTGCATCAAAGAACCAACACTCTTTAAATGCAATGATTTCTGCGGCAAAACCAGTGCTCGATTGCGAGAATTTTAAAGCAACAATAACATTTAATAATAAAATTCAACACGACCTATTCTTATCTGAAAAGCCCCATTTTATTGGCGTTTTAAGAGAGAATATTCAAAATTACAGCTTCGACTTTGTTTTAGATATCAATACTGATAAAGAAGATCTGGTACCTTATACCAATGCCGACAAGTTCAAAGTGATGAGCACTAAAAACCCCGCTTTGTTAAAATTAAAAGAAAGCTTCAACCTCGATATTAATTAATTAATTTTTTAGCTCATTATCGATGAAAAATGATAACTTTGGCTTCATTTTTTAAGACGCATATGACTAAAATTAAAGTAGTTAATCCCGTAGTAGAGCTAGACGGTGATGAGATGACACGTATCATCTGGAAATTTATCAAAGACAAATTAATCTTGCCTTATTTAGAACTTGATATCAAGTATTATGATTTAGGTATTGAATACAGAGATCAAACAAACGATCAAGTAACCATAGATGCTGCTGAGGCAATCAAACAATATAATGTAGGTATTAAGTGTGCAACTATTACTCCAGATGAAGCTAGAGTAAAAGAGTTCAACTTAAAGCAAATGTGGAAATCACCAAACGGTACTATCAGAAATATTTTAGATGGTACAGTTTTCCGTGAGCCAATTGTAATGAAAAATATTCCGCGTTTAGTTCCAAACTGGACAGCCCCAATTTGCATTGGTCGTCACGCATTTGGTGATCAGTACAGAGCTACTGATTTCGTAACTAAAGGCAAAGGTAAATTAACAATCAAGTTTGAAGGTGAAGATGGTACTGTAATAGAACATGAAGTTTTCAATTTCAAAGGTGATGGTGTTGCATTATCTATGTACAATACCGACGAATCAATCATGGGCTTTGCACGTGCTTGTTTCAACCAGGCATTAATAAAAAAATGGCCTTTATATTTATCAACTAAAAATACCATCTTAAAAAAATACGATGGCCGTTTCAAAGATATTTTCGAAGAAATTTTCCAAAACGAATTCAAAGCTAAATTTGATGCTGCTGGTATTACTTACGAGCACCGTTTAATTGACGACATGGTTGCTTCTGCATTAAAGTGGAATGGTAATTTTGTTTGGGCTTGTAAAAACTACGACGGTGACGTTCAGTCTGACACTGTTGCGCAAGGCTTTGGTTCATTAGGTTTAATGACTTCTGCTTTAGTAACTCCGGATGGTAAGACGATGGAGGCTGAAGCTGCTCATGGTACAGTAACACGCCATTACAGAGATCACCAAAATGGTAAGCCTACTTCAACTAACCCAATTGCATCTATCTTCGCATGGACACAAGGATTAGCTTTCAGAGGTATGTTAGATAACAACCAAGAGTTAATTCATTTCTGCAAAACTTTAGAACAAGTATGTGTTGAAGTTGTAGAGTCTGGTAAAATGACCAAAGACTTAGCAGTATGTATACATGGTAATAAAGTTAACCACGGTGAACATTACTTATACACTGAAGAATTCTTAAATGAAATTGATTTAGCATTAAAAGCTAAATTGTAATCATTATTTGCTTAGTTAAAAAGCCCCAAATGGGGCTTTTTATTTTTTCAGGAATTTTATATTAGTATTATTAAAAATCTTATATTTAAGCAACTAAATTAAATCAATATGAAAAAATTACTTATTCTCTCTGCTATCATTCTTAGCATCTCATTCATGTCAGCTAAAAACGATCCAGAGTATGTTAAAAATTGGAAACTAGTTACCATGAATGGTGTAGATGTTAAACAAGAATGCACCATGAAAATTACACCTAATGGTACATTTGTTGGTAAAGGTTTTTGCAACAACTTTACAGGCAACTTAGCATTCGATGGAAAAAGAAAAGTTACTTGCAACCAAAATATAGCAGCTACAAAAAAAATGTGTGCTGAAAGTATGGATACTGAAAATGAATTCATGAACACTTTGAAAAAAGTAACTTCATACGAAATTGATGACGACCAATTGATATTGAAATTCGAGAAACAACCAATATTAGTATTCAATAAAGTAATCGAACCTAAGAAAACTAAGAAAGAAATAAAAGCTGCAGAGAAAGCTGCTGAAGAAAAAGCAAAACTTGATGCAGAAAAAGCTAAGAAAGATATTGAACAAGCTAAAATAGATGCAGAAAAAGCAAGAGAAGATGCTAAAAAAGCAGCTAAAGAAGCTAAGAAAAATAAAAAATAAATATGAAGAAACTTGTACTGTTATTTGCCATTGCAATTATTGCTACTCAATCAATTGCACAATGTATCGGGGGTGATCGATATAAATCAAAAACATTTGCTTACGATTCAGTAATGAACATTGTATATGGGAACAATGTAACTGCAAGTTCTGCTACTCCACAAGATTTATTATTAGATATTTATTTGCCAGCAAGTGATACTTTCACAAAAAGACCTGTGATATTTTTCACTCATGGAGGTTCGTTTTTATTTGGCACTAAAGCTGATGGTGATGTTGTTAAACTTTGTAAAGAGTTTGCTCAACGCGGTTATGTTTGCGTGTCTCAAGATTACCGTTTAGGTATTGAAAATTTTGACGCTATTGGTGCAGCTCGTGCAGTTTGGCGTGCAATGCAAGATGGTAGAGCAGCGGTTCGTTATATGAAAGCAAATGCAGCTATCTATAAAATTGATACCAACATGATAATTTATGGAGGTTCTTCAGCAGGAGCATTCACAGCGCTTCACGTTGCTTTTCTCGATCAACCAAATGAAATATTAAGCACTATTGATACTAGCGCTTATACTGGTGCCGGAAGCATGGGCTTAGGTAATTTCAAAGGTACTACCAATAACTTACCGAACACTTCTAATGTTCATGCAGTAGTAAATTTATGTGGTGCTATTGGTGATACTAGCTGGATACAATTAAAAGATAAAAATATACCTATCATCAGCTTACACGGACCAGCAGATAAAACAGTTCCTTATGGAACTGCAGTAATCAAATTGCTTAATACCATTCCATTACTTAAAGTTGATGGAAGTGCTAGCATCCGTAAGAAATTGAATTCAGTGAATCATACAAATTACTTTCATACTTACTGCGGACAAGATCACGTACCTTATGCTGGTACAGCAGATTGGCAAAGAGCATGGATGGATACCACTATCAATTTTATATCGAAAAACTTGTATGAAAACGTTTTAAAATGTGGTGCTTCAGGTGTATATAGTAATCAAGTTGATAGTGCCGATTGCCCAGCAACCGGATTTAATAATGAATTGATTTCTGCAATAAATATTTATCCGAACCCAGCAAATGAACTAGTAAATATTGAATCTAACGAGAAAATTATTTCTATAGAAATTTATGATGTACAAGGTAAACTTGTTTACAATTCTTTAGTAAATGATTTTAATCTTTCGCTAAATGTTCAAGAGTTCATTTCAAATATTTACCTAGTAAAAATCAAAACTGAACAAAATATTTATCAAGAAAAACTCTTAATAAAATAATCTAATTTAAATGTCATTAGATTACTTCATCGATAGCAGCATTCAAAGTTCAGATAATGAAAAATGGATGCTGCTATTTGATTTATATAGCAAAAAATCAAAGTTCATTGAGTTCAATGTACGAACTATCAATATCGACTTTAAAAAAATTCTCTCTCAATTTAATAACGATATTATTTCAATGGGTGAAATCAAAAATAGAATTCACTCTGGTGGTAATAGTATCAGGTTCGAAACATCCAAAGAAATTATAGCATTTGTTAAATCGAAAGAATATAGTATCTGGGATAAATTCTGTATCGCTGATATTTCATTATATGAAAATGATAAAGAAGTACTAGCATGTAATAATCATGATTCTTTAATTTATATTTTAGCCTCTATCGATACCGTAGAAAGTCTTAATAGCAAAGGCTTTAACTTCAAAAAACAATAATTTTCACGAAACCTTTTTATTTTTTTAGCCGTAATAATTCTGAAAAAACTAAATTATTATGACTAACGAACGCTTAAAAATGTGGATCGATTTAGGAAAATGGTTCATTGTATCTGTCGGATTGGTTGTGATGACAAAAATTATTGACAGTGGATTTAAAGATCGTGAAATAGGAATGAAAGAAATTAATACTTACGATCGATACACAAAACTTATCACCGATTATAATCGTATTGCAGAACGTCGAATGCTTGCTCAATTTTTTGCAAACGTATCACCTTCAGATGAAATACGAAAAGGTTGGCAACGCTATTATGAAGAAGTTAATAAAGAATATATCGCTCATTTAGAAACTCTAAAAGCAAAAGAAAAACAATTGCAAGAATTACAAAATTCTAAAAGCAAATCTTCAACAACAAATTCTCAAGCAATTGAAAAACTTAACAAAGAAATTGAAAGCATGACAGAAGGGCTGATGATTAGAGAAAGCATGAAGCAAAGACTTGAATCAGCAGAAGAAACTTTGTAACTAGTAACTAGTAACTAGACGGAGGCTGTGCATACGCTTAAGTTCATCTAAAAATTAAAAGCGTGTATTCTCTAAAACTAGCACATCGTAATACGGAATACCTTCTTTTACAAGTAACTAGTCACTAGTTACGATTTTTCTCCAAAAATCATCCTTCGGCACCTCCGCTACAATCTTCATTTTCTCTTTCGTAACCGGATGTTCAAATTCTAATGACCTCGAGTGTAAACAGATGCTCCTATCTTTGTTTGCTCTTGGGTAGCCGTATTTATTATCACCAACAATAGGGCAACCTATTTTTGAAAGTTGAATTCTGATTTGATGCGTACGACCTGTAATGGGTTTTACTTCCAATAAATAGAAGCCGTTGTTTTCTGCAATTAATTTATAAGTTAATTCTGAACGCAACGCATCATTTGTTTCTTTATCGTATGCTCTTGCAATATTTTTATTAGAATCTTTCGTTAACCAATGCACTAAACGACCTTCATCATTTGGTGGTTGATTTCTAACAATTGCATAATACGTTTTCTGAATTTTACGCTCTTTAAAAGCTAAGTTCATTCGCTCTAATGCCTTGCTGGTACGAGCCATTAAGACTAGTCCGCTAACTGGTCTATCAATTCTATGTATAACTCCAAGAAATGCTTCACCTGGTTTATTAAAAGTTACTCGAATATATTCTTTCACCTCCATCTCTAATGAAACATCACCTGTTTGATCTACCTGAACTAATTGTCCGTTCGGCTTATTAACTGCTATTAAATGATTGTCTTGATAAACAATATTCATAATTAATATTGCTCTTTTTCGTTCGGGAAATCTTTTGATTTTACATCAGTAATATATGACTTCACCGCTGTATTAATTTCTTCGTATAAATTTAAATATTGACGTAAGAAACGTGGCTTAAATCCTTTCGTTAATCCAAGTAAATCATTCACCACTAAAACTTGTCCGTCGACATGCGAACCCGCCCCTATACCAATCACTGGTATCTTTACTGCATCAGTAACTTTTTTAGCCAATGCAGCTGGAATTTTTTCAAGCACTAATGCAAAACATCCAGCCTCTTGTAATACCATTGCATCTTCTAATAATTTCTGCGCTTCTGCCTCTTCTTTAGCTCTAACAGTATAAGTGCCGAATTTATAAATTGATTGTGGTGTTAAGCCTAAGTGACCCATTACAGGCACCCCCGCAGAAACAATACGCTCTATAGACTCACGAACCTCTGCCCCACCTTCTAACTTGACCGCATGTGCGCCTGACTCTTTCATAATTCTAATAGATGATTGTAAGGCCTCCTTAGAATTACCCTGATAAGAACCAAATGGTAAATCAACCACTACCAAGGCTCTACTTACTGCTCTTACCACCGAAGAAGCATGATAAATCATTTGATCTAAGGTTATTGGCAAGGTAGTCTCATGTCCGGCCATTACATTCGACGCCGAATCACCCACTAATAACACATCAATACCCGCATCATCTAAAATTAATGCAGTAGAGTAATCGTATGCAGTCAACATCGCAATTTTTTCTGCGCTGCCCTTCATTGCCAAAAGAGTGTGCGTGGTAACCTTTTTAATTTCTTTGTGTACTGACATAATCTATTTATTAAGGTGATTCTAAACAAAAGTCAACTAAATTTTCAATCTTTCAAAAAATGCTTATTCAATAATGCTATTTTTATTACCTTTGCAGCCAATGAAAATGACTGGTCTTATATCGAAAAAGACGATG
>JACCDK011925083.1_pt1 | contig 17401 bp, 18 predicted proteins | sample 7445871 | NCBI WGS metagenome assembly JACCDK01 (sample SAMN15323436, study PRJNA562643) | freshwater metagenome | isolation source: river surface water | place: USA:Blue River Watershed | collected 2017-08-15
GTTTGGTCACATAATCGCCAATGCGGAAATGGATGGAAATGGTTGGCACGATTGTGTATGGTAGTTGATAGAGCGCCTGTTTTTCGCGGAGATTCAACATGTGGATGATTTCGGCATAATGTTCCGCGAAATACATGTAGGACTGGAAATATCCGTACAAACAGATGCTGAAATTGGAATAATAATAGAGTTGAGCATCGATAGAGGCGTCGTATTGGAACCCGATTTCTTTGATGGTGCGCTGGACGATGGTGCGATTGTCGACGGGTTCTGTTGATGTGGGGCCGACGATTTGGTCGGTTTTCAACTCGGAAAACAGGGTGGTCCAATAAGTGGGGCGATGGACGCCGGTGGTTAAGATATCGGAGTGCTTGAATACGTAGGGACGGCCGGTTTTCTTGGCCTTGGCCAATGTGGCGAATATCTGGAATAACTGGTTTCCTAGACCGCCCATTAGGAAACACGTTATAAACTCGGTCATGGTGGTTACAGAGATTGATGGGATGTTTTTATATGGTGTATATATGAAAAATTGAATAATTTGGAAGATATATTGTTATCTTAAACAAACCAATACACATTTATTGTAAATATGTCAAATAAAGGTACTTCGTTTATCGTAGATACACCATTAGGTACTTCGTTTATTATAGATACACCTGCGTTAGGTACTTCGTTAGAAGAACTTTACATTGCGTCACTGGATGAAATGGACAAAATCGCACTAAACGTCGCCAGGACCACCATGGGCTCTCTTTTCAGCCTCTCAAAATCAACCGCGTTCATTGAATGGACGAAACAACGTAATAAAAAACAAATGGATGCTTAGAGCAAGTAATCACTAAGCACGCAGTGCGACTGTGTGTGCTTACAATAAGTAATCACGAATAGCCGCAACAATATTGGACCCCAGTTTGCGTTTTTTTCCACTCGATTCAAGGACAATTGTGTTTAAATATGCCGGCTCTGTGCGCAAGTGGTCGATGAACGCCGCAAACGTCGCAAAAGGCCGCATGATTTCCCCCGAAATGGTGGAACTGATTCCGGGGATTTGCATCAACATCAATTGGCCAATGTTGTCGCGGGTGATATTGGCCTTCTTTGCGACCTTGACAACAGAACAATAATCGAACGTTGACGTCGCCGGTTCAGCCTCTACAATCGGGGCATTATCAGATGGTGTTACAATGGTATCTGCGCTTACGTTAGTACTACTAGAAGTCGCAGGTGCAGACGTACCACTAATGCTTGTACCTTTTCCCAGTTCGCGCGCTATTTTATCCGCCGTGATTTCGATGTATTGCGCCGTCTCCATCAACGACATCGTGCGCGTAATCGAGAACCCCTTGAAATAGTTAAGAGAGGCCATACACGCAAACACCAGCTTCTTATCATGGTCTCGCACCGGTCCCTCTATCAAGTAGAGGATATTATGTCGATTGGGAAAACAATTGCCGAGGCGATATGATTGCTCCGCATACCGGCCGTCTTTCACACTGGCGAGCAGGTCAGCCACGGACTTTCGTTCAATCACTTGGTGAGTAATCGATTCGTCATCGCTGGTGAAAAGGATGTCGCCGAGAGGGAGAACGCGTTTTTCGATTTGGGGTTTTTTATCATCGCGGGGCTGCTGGGTTAGAAGAGCGTAAAGTGCTGCTTCGCGTTCGTCGACGATGATTTTCATTTTGTAAAGAGAAAATGGCATTGTCTTTATGCTGGTATAAAGACAATAAATGATTGTATTAGAACGCTAAGGCCTTAGGCATTAGGTCTTAGGCCGACATGCTTAGGCCTCTATTCATATTGCGGTTTGAGCGCATCCGGTGCCTCATTTGGCGGCAATGAACCCGCCCCATAAATATCCGGCAAATACGACGTCTTCGGTGTAAAATACATCGGCTTACTCACATATCGGTCAATATAGTTGCCCACGCGAACCGCATTTTCCGTTGTCTGGACTCCACCCCAATTGGCGTCCATCGGGTTCTCACTGATTGACTTGTTGAGCGCCGTACTATCATGGATGGCATCGACCTCCGTGTATTCTCCAATATGTAGGCCATATGGGTCGAATCCGGCAAATTGCCCCTTGTTATAAGGACCGTTATCCCGATTAGAATCAATGACCTTTATGGGTTTTCCACCGAGCTGGGTAATCGACACCGCCGCCGTCTCCGGCACGCCCGCCTGTAAATCAAAAGGGCTTGGGCGCATGCGATACACCTCTGTACCTTGCGCGGTCGTCTCATATTGTAGGAATAGGATGGGGCAGCTGATACCCTTCTTGCGCTGAATGTCTAAATAGTTGATGTACTCGTCCAGATTGTAAAAGGGGATGGGGTCGGCATCGGGAGTCTTGGTATTGTAGAGGAGAAGAGAGGCGCCCTTGCGCACGAGCAAATCGGGGCATCCAGTATCTTTGGTGCCATCGGCTGCGTTTGTTAATCCCTCTTTCTTATCAAATGTCAAACAAAAATAGAGGCCCGCAAAAAAAGATATTATCGAAAATCCTAAAAGTGTTGCTTTGCGGTCAATATTCATTATGGTGCCGTAATATATTATCCAGCCATATTTTGTCTTAGTAATATTACACCGTCGAAGATTATTCAATCGGACACTAAGGCTTATAGCCTTAGCCGACCAATATAAATCTTTACCTATATATATACTATGAGTGACTCGAAACCGATGATTGTTGGGCGAATCCACGCAAAATGGTGCGGACACTGTAAAAACCTCGAACCCGAGTGGGCAAAGATGAAGAAGCAATTTGGGAAGGGCAAAACACGTTTTGTCTCGATCGAACAAACCCACGAAGAACCCCATTTAGCCCGATTGAATAAGCATCTGGGGATTGTAGATGACGATAAGAAGGTCAAATTACAGGGCGGATACCCTACAATATTCAAGGCACACAATGACCAGGTCGAATACTACAATGGCCCCAGGATGGCGAATGAGATTGCCGCGTGGGCGAAGACGTCGATGAGTGGCGGCAAAAAACAAACGAAACGGCGTAAGAATGGAAAGCGCAGTACTCGTCGTAAATAAAATACTATTTTTGAATTGAATAGTATTTTACCAATAAGTGTCAACTTATACGCCTTAGCACTTCCAGTAGGTGGATCCACTATTACCAGATCCAATGGGGCGACCAGCACAGGCAACATGGGCCTGAACCTTGTTCATGCATACAAGCGACAAGCACTTTGCTCCAGGCTTGCTGCCGTGGGCAACACTGGTCCATGAATCAATGCCGGTTGTTGACCACAACCCCGCCTTTTTGTTTCCACCGCCACTATTGCTGTTTATCAATGAACTAATCTTTTTGGCTCTACCAGTGTTATATGTCATTTATATATATCAACCAAAGATTTTATTATTTTGGTGTTTTGACAATTTTTACGTCATGTTCCTGGGTCAAGGTGCGCATTCACAAATAGAACAATTAAAAATCATATAAAAACATAATGCTACTAAATATATACCACAAATGTCCCTAAAACACCTTTTCAATTCGGATGATGATATTCGCATTGAAAAAAATAAAAACGGCGAAGATATTTATGTTTTTGACCCATACAATCCTCTAAATAAGGAAATCGGCGAAGAAGACGTCCGCCAAATATTGGCCACATATGGCATCAATTTACCCATCCGCAATATAAACTTATACCGCCGCGCGTTTATCAACAAATCCTATTTGCGCCGCCCCGAGCTGGAAAACGCGCAAAATAATGTGGTCATTGCGCCTAAACCCGATAATTGCCTGCCCCTCCATACCAAATCGAACGAACGCCTGGAGTTCATCGGCGATGGTTATTTGGAATGCTGTACCAAGTTCATTTTGTACAATCGTTTTCCTAAAGCTGCCGAAGGTTTTATGACCGAGAAGAAAATCGCCCTCGTCAAGAATGAGGCAATCGGTCGAATTGCGCACGAAATGGGCCTACATAAATGGGTAGTACTTTCGAAGCATGCGGAGTCCAAAGATACTCGGACCAATATGAAGAAGTTGGGGTGCGTATTCGAGGCGTTTTTGGGGGCGATTGCGCTGGACTTTAACCAGATGACTGTGGTGGATGAGGCTGGGCTTTATTCGAGCACGTTTTTGTCGGGACCGGGATTCCAGATGGCGCAAATATTCATGGAGAATGTGTTCAATACTCACGTGAATTGGATGGAGCTGATTATGAATGATGACAACTACAAGAACATTCTACAAGTGCGAATCCAGAAGGAGTTCAAGGTGACGCCGGAATACATCGAGATGTCGGAGCAGCATCCGGATAAGGGATACCATATGGGGGTGTATTTGTGCTTGGGGCAGCCGGTATTTGGTCTCCAGCATAGAGACTCGATGCCGATAACGTCGTTTGCTGCGGGTCGGCGATTCCAGGAGATACACGAGCATATGTCGCACCATTCGCGTGGGTTCATCTTCTTGGGGGAGGGCTACCACAAGATTAAGAAGAAGGCGGAGCAGATTGCTTGCCAGATGGCGTTGCGGAATATTGACGGATGAAGGGAGCCCTAAGAGAGCCCTACGGGCGACCTTAGGACTTGGACCCTAACATATGTTCATGGTGTAAATCGCATAAACAATATTGTCTAAATATATTATAAGGTTTTAAATGGACAAACGGGACATTTTAAAACAATTGGAGACATCGAATGATGCTCAGAAAAAACAAAAACGCGCAATCCGGATTGGTAAGAAAGATGGCCAAGAGGTTGAAGGCGCACATCCGATTTTTGTCGAGGAAGAAGCTTTACCGGTGGCACCAAAAGAGGCACCAGGTCCCGACAAGTATTTTGTGGATAGTCGCATGAAGTTTTTCGACCGAAGTCTGGCCATGGACAGAATCCAAAAAATTATGAAAGGAGAGGTGGTCAGTGATTTAGACAAAGATGCTATTGTTGGGAAAAAACGTGAAGCTGATTTGAACAAGGCAGTAGATGCTGATTCAGCCAAAGACTCTGTATTCGAATTGCCAATTGCGAAAGCCTCTATTCGCGGAGTTGTACAAGAAGAACCTGCGGTAAACGGAGAGCCTGTGGTAAACGAAGAACCTGCGGCTAATGGAGAACAGACTGTCGATAAAAAACCAGTCGCTAATAAAAAGGTTCAAATCGCTGTTGCAGATAAAGAGCCTTTGGCGGATAAAGAGCCTATAATCGATAAAGAGCCATTAGCAGATGGCAAGAAGAAGCGCGTCACCAAACGCCAACCCAAGAATGTCGCCGCCGACGATATTCCCAGCACTCAAGTCATTATCTCCGACAAGGCCGTCGCGGACCGCGTGCCCAAGAAGAAGAACTATGTGCGCAAAATCAGCCCCTACTACATGAACAATCGCCGCATTTTCATCCAAAAGCTGGGACCTCTTTTCAAAGCCCACGCCGATGAAATCGCGGCCGTTGTCGATGAAGACGTCAGTTGCGAAAACCGCGCATCCAAATCATTCGACCTCCTCACTCATCAAAAGGTCGTCACCGATTATTTGAATACTTATACTCCTTACCGCGGCCTCCTCATCTACCACGGTCTCGGGTCCGGCAAAACATGTACTTCCATCGCCATCGCCGAGGGAATGAAGACCGACAAGGAAATCGTGGTCATGACCCCCGCCTCTCTCAAGGTCAATTTCTTCAGCGAACTCAAAAAGTGCGGCGACGACATTTACCGCCGCAAACAACACTGGGTCAAACAGATGGCCAAGACCCAGGCCGAAGCCGACATTATTGGCCGCGCCCTGTCGCTCGACCCCGACGTGATTCAGCGCAAGGGCGTCTGGCTCATGAATGCCAAGTTGGAGTCCAATTTCGACACGTTGTCCAGCGCCGAACAGGCCGAAATCGACCAACAACTCGACCAGATGATTCGCGTGAAATACCAGGACATCAACTACAACGGTCTCAACGGCAATATCATGAAACGAATCACGAAAGATTCTACCATCAATCCATTTGACAACAAGGTGGTTATCGTGGATGAGGCTCACAACTTGATTAGTCGTATCATGAATAAACTGAAAGTCCCCGATTCGATTAACTACCGCCTTTATGAGTACTTGATGAGCGCCACCAATGCCAAGATTGTGTTGTTGTCGGGAACGCCCATCATCAACTATCCCAATGAAATCGGCATTATGTTCAATATCATCCACGGATACATCAAGACGTGGACGTTCCCCGTTACGGTGAAGACGGAATCGAAAACAGACAAGGAATCGATTATGCGCCTGTTTAGCAAAGAGAGGATTGCCACGTATGATTATATTGAGTATTCGGGCAGCCAGCTCACCATCACGCGAAACCCATTTGGATTCGTGAATGTGCGGAAGCGCACGGCCAAGGCGGACGACGACGAGATGACCGCCTATGGTGGTGTCCAGTTGGACCCCGCGGGGAACATCAGCGACGCGGATTTCGAGGCGCGCATCGTGGAGGTGCTCGGACGCGCGGGTCTTGAGGTTTCGCGCCGGGGCATTTCCATCGTGAATCACAAACCGCTGCCCGACGAGACCGAGGCATTCCTCAAGATGTTTGTGGACCCGGAATCGGGCAACTTGAACAACGCCGACTTGTTGAAACGCCGCATCCTGGGCTCGACCTCTTATTTCCGCAGCGCGCAAGAACAGCTTTTGCCGAAATACGAGAAGTCGAAGGACTTTCAGGAAATCCGCGTCGAAATGAGCGACTACCAGTTGATGAAATACGCGGAAGTGCGCCACAAAGAGAGGGAGCGCGACAAGAAACAGAAAAAACCGCAAAAGGCGGGGAAAGACCTGTTCGAATCCGCGTCATCGTATCGTATTTTCTCGCGCGAACTGTGTAATTTCGTTTTCCCCGAGATGGTTGTGCGACCGGGGGCCAAGATAGACTCCGGTACCGACGAGGTCGAGCTGGAAACACGGGTGGCGGCGGCCGAAGAAACCGCCGATATGGAAGGCGCCGTGACAGCACTCGCGAAACTGGTGGAGAATGGCGCCACCGTTCTGAGCAAAGAGGGTTTAGCCAAATACAGTCCGAAGTTCCTTCATATATTGGAAAACATAGAGGACCCCGACAACCTGGGATTACACTTGTTGTATAGTCAGTTCCGCACACTCGAAGGAATCGGAATCATGAAAATCGTGCTTGAACACCATGGGTTCCAGGAACTGCGATTGAGGAAGACGGCGGCGGGCGAATGGGAAATCGGCGATTTGGAGCCGGGGATAAAGCGATTCGTCCTCTATACGGGCACAGAAACCGCAGAGGAGAAGGAGATTATTCGACACATATACAACAGTAATTGGGACCAAATATCGCCGTCGATGCGCGAGCGTCTGGAACTGATTGCGCCGAATAATTGGATGGGCGAGATTATCAAGGTTTTCATGATTACGTCGTCGGGCGCCGAGGGTATCAATTTGGAGAACACGCGGTTCGTTCATTTGGTGGAGCCTTATTGGCACGCGACCCGAACCGAGCAAGTCATCGGTCGTGCCCGCCGTATTTGTAGTCACAAGAATCTGCCGGTCGAACTCCAGACGATTCAGGTGTTCTTGTATTTGTCGGTGATGTCGGAGGCGCAGAAGACCAGCCGGGACAATATGGAGCTGATTACGCGCGACCTGAGTCGCAGAGACCAGAAGACGCCTCTCACAACGGACGAGTATTTGTACGAGATTTCCAATATGAAAGAGGCGGTGAATCGCCAGATTCTGACGGCGGTGAAGGAGACCGCCGTCGATTGTACGCTCTATAAGAATGCGGAGAACCTGGTGTGCTATGGAACCCAGGTGGTGCGATCCAACGAGTTTTCATCGGTCCCCAATTTAGACCAAGATGCTTCGCAGAAAACGAACATGAACTTCAACAAGAAGGTGAAGGAACTGGTGGAAGTCGATGTGGCGGGGGAGAAGTATTTGTACAATAAGAAGACGGGGGAGCTGTTCAATGCCGAGACGAAGAAACCGGAGGGGCGGCGACTTGTTATCGAGAATGGCAAGGCGAAGATTGTGGTTATATAGTCCCGTCAATTATTTAGGTTTGGTATAGTAAATTGTGTATATAACAATATATACACGATTATGGCGCATCAAAACAATGGTGTCGAATACTTTACAACGCTTGAAATCAATGGAGTTCAAAGAACCGTGTATCCAATGATTTTTCAAGACGCGAACGTCGAAGATAGATTTGACGCATGGGCTGGCGCATTAAATGGGAATACTAAAATGGGATGTAGTATCAATGTGTTGCGTTTTCTTGATACAATCGATGATGAAACCGCGAACGCAAGCTTGTTAAACCCTGAAATTGTACATCCACAAGAAGGTACATCTATTGAAACCATCATTGCGTATTTCAATAACCGTTTTAGAGAACAAGAGATAAACCGCGTTTGTGTAAAGTACTTTATTGGCAACATTCTAACGCCCAAAAAATTAACCGATGCTTTTAATATGTTTTCACAATTTTTACAACTCAATTCGTGTATGATAGTAAGATTTGGAAGAGCTGTGGTTGAAGCAAAATCGTTTAGACCACATCAAGATGGGCTTCCAATATCAGCGGGTCATTATGTGATTGTTGCCAAACGCCGAGATGGTTCAGTTGTCACGTTTGACCCCCAAAATAAATCTGAGCGTAAATATAATCAGGAAAGAGGAGTAAGTCACAATTTTTGGAATGCTTGGTCAAATATTAATAAATATATTAATATCAGTATTTTATGTGTATATGACCCGACGGATGTTGTTGAAGGAGGTTCTCCAAAAAATACTCGCACTAACATCGCTGGACCGTATGTTGTACCTCCAACCATTATGAATCAATTTGGCAAGGCATTGCTCGATTCATATTCGTGTTCTGAACCGTCCCGCCGCGGCGGAAAAACCAGGAGACGCCACCATAAAACACGCACGACTCGTATAAAATTGAAAACCCGAGCGGGGACAAAGCGGAATCCATAATCAAATCAAAAACCATGGATTCTTTATATTACATTTGTTCTAGCACGTATAACTTCGTGAAACGCGTCGTCGGCATTGTTGTCGCGCTGGTAATCAAACTCGCGCGCGCATTCGTCGCCGATTTGACCCGAAAGGTTCGCGCCTTAACAAACAGCGACACGTTTGCCATAATCATGGATTATCTGGGCGTCATAATTGCCCTTGTTGCGGCCATTGTGGCGATGCTTGTATCACTCACGGTGGTTGCCATTATTTTAGCGCTGGTATTATTGCCGGATAAGCGGTTGGACGGGGTTCAAGGGCCATATGTTATATACACCGAATAAACCACTTATTGAAACATGAATGTGCGCGGGTCTGCGGTCGCAGCATAATGGTTCGTTTTTTTCGGCGGCACATAGGCGCCTCCGGCCCGAGCTCTGCGTAGGGCGCTGGACGTGTCATTGACATCGCGCACTCCCGTCATCGATGTAGGCACCATATTGGCGTTCAGGGTGCCCACGCCCACCTCGACGGCGCGACGGCGCGCAACGACGGACGAAGCATCGCGGTTGCCGCCGATGAACTTCTTCTTTTTGTTGATGCTCTGGTCAATCACCGGATACACCTCGGTATATTGACGACGCGCCATCGCAAAACTACTTGCTCCATCGCTGGTCAAATCCTTTTGCGGCATCGCTTTCAAATAGCTCAGGGTTCCATTGTTTATTTCGGTGCGCACATTTTGGCCGGTCTTTTCGATGTCGGTATTTTGAAACGTTGTGAATGACATATATACATCGGGTATATATTTAGTGGATTGAACCATTAAGAAAACATCAACCCGGACGGTTGTTGTTGCCGAAATAGCCACTCCTTCTGCATATCCAGCATGAGCGCCGCATAATTTGTGTCGCGGCTTTCTACATCACTAAATCCTTCGCGCTGTATCACCGTCGGCGGCACAATCATATACCATCGATGCGCCGCTTGTAGGCGTTTCCAGTAAATATCGATGGCGAATTGACGCTTGTTTTCGGGATTGCGCATAAAGAGCGCGAGTCCTTCGCGGATATTCTCAATCAGCGGTTTGTAAAAGGAGCGCCTCACAATATATCCCGTCGTGGTCTGGCAATTCGTGACTTTTACCGCGAAATTGCCGACGGGCTGGTATGGCGGCACGGCATTGCCGCCTAAAATGAGGACGTCCCAGTTGTCGCCGACGGTGGCGAGGAACTGGTCAGTATTGGTGCGAACCAGGGCGGGGTTCAAGAACAATATGTCGTCTTCGCACACAAACACAAAGGGCCAATTGTTGGCGTCGGCGTGTTCGAGGCATTTGAGGTGACTTATGGTACATCCGATGGCGCCATTGGCGGTTTTCACGGCGTTGAATCGGTTCCCGCAAATATCGAGCTTGGCCAATTCGGCGATGACTTGGGCTTTGCGGTCTTCGCGATGTGCCAAATTAATATAAAAAGTGTGTTCGACCAGAGATGCGAATGAAGACATACCCAATATATGCGTGTTTGGTTTAAACCCTTTACGTCGACCACAGTTTATTTCGAATCGTTATTGGTAAAAATCTGTTTATTAGCCTCTATTATTTGGTCAATCTTTACCGTTATCGCGTCAATCTTTTCTTCGAGACTCTGGATTTTTTTCATGAGCGCGGTCTCGTAAATTGACTGGGTTTTGTCGAATACGTGCTCGGTGTTTTCGCCCCATTGGACTTGCTTTTTTTGATAGGTTAATGGTTCGTGTTCGTCGAGGGTTATGGAAATGGCCTCGGCAATCTGGATGCGACCTGGACTGGGTACAGCTGATGAAGGAGAAGCTGATGCTGATAATGGTGCAGCTGACGCTGATAATGGTGCAGCTGACGCTGATATCATGATATCCGCATCCCGCAAACTCATATAATCGCTCACCGCCTTGGAAATATCCTGGATAGCTTCGTCTTTGATAGAATCATTGAATACCGGCGTGGGCGCGGGTTTCTTGGTCATCGATTCGTATTCGGCTTGGCGGCGATTGAACTGGTCCATCATTTGATTTTCGCGTGAATCGCGAAATGCCGCCGATGATTGAATGCTTGGTTGAGGAAATTGTTGTTGTTGATAAGAAGGTTGGGACGATTGTTGTTGTCGCTTCTTCAGCACCTGAATCGATTCCAACATCGCATCCAGCGCCCGTTTATTGATATCGCGCAACGGCACATTCCGCCCATACGTTTCCCCATATACTTGGTGGATTATCCCCTTAAACCATTCTTCTTTCGTCCCCGGCGGCAAAACCCGGAAAAAATCACTAAGCTGCGTTGTACTATTCACGATTTTCCACAACATATTTTGATTCGGTTCCTGGACAAACTGGTTCGACATTGTTGAATGATATAACGCGCTGGTTTTATATCATTTAGTTGTCATCATCCGATACGCGCGGCGCCAAAAATACCACAATGTGTGCCATCTTGGCAATCTCGTCATCCTCGTATTTAGGCAATTCCAAAATATAGGTCGCCTTCAACGGATAATTGTCGCTGATTTTCAAATTAATGGTGCCACTCACTTTGTGAAATGCGCAAATATTGTGGAAATGCGCCAATGAAAAAGAGAGGTTCAGTGTCTCCCCCTCATTGATGGCGAAAAGCGACAGGTCATCAATCGGCACCACCACACTCATATTGCCCGACTCATTGCTGTTAGAAATCAGCCGAATCTCGTCTTCGCTACATTTGATTTGTAAATCCGCGCCAAACTGTTTGAGCTGGCCAATCAGACTCGCGAAATTGGATGAGGCCAACGAAAACTCCGCTTGGTACTCGATGTCGGGAATCGCCATCAACTCGCTCTCCAAGTCAATCAGAGGAATCTCGAAATACTTGTCGAACGCGGATTTCGACTCGGCGGGGTTTAGCAAGTTCACAATGAGTTTGTCGCCCGTCGCCTCCAAATATTTTAGGTGGATTTCGTGGGTTTCTTCGCGGGTATTCAGGATTTTGAATAGGAGGGCGACATTGACACCGACTACGATGGAGGTCTGTTCGCCGGAATATTCATATACGTCGAACCACGTCTTGGGAATGCTGAACTCGAAAATGGATATGTGGGAGGAGTCCATTCCCTGGGCATAGAGGCGGTCGGCGCTAAACATCAGATTGATGTGTTCGCAAAAGAGGCGAATATTCTGAAACATCGCCGAGAAGATGCGGGCATTTTCTCGATTCTTGATGACTACGTTCATTTGGGAAACTTGGGGCGAATCGTTTATATGGTTTCGGTCACCTATGATTTATCGGTGCCGCTGCTGTAAATATTAAAATACAATATATAATGGGTAGCAGCGCTCCATGGAAGTTTCAACCTGGAGATAAAATACGATTTACTATGCCTAACGCAGTACCACGAACCCTTATAGTTACAGAAATCGATAGGCACAACGAGAGATATGATTTTGGTGGCATCTTTGGTAATAAAACTACAATAGAGGCCCACTCAACAATAGTATCACCACATCATGGTGGTAAAACAGTTCGACGTCGAGGCAAAAAACATGGCAAATCGCGGCGCAGAAAATATTTTCGTTCTTAACCAAGGGATTAATACCACAAATGGTTATCAAAACATATTTTGATAACTATCTGTTCGCGAAATGTTTATAAAATGCGTCCGCATTTTATAAAGTGCTTATGCCAAGCGGACGCTTGGCATACAGATGCGTCCGCATTTCACGAAGTGATTATTCCGAGCGAACGCACGAAATACATCTTATTTTGCGACATATTTGACCACGCTGCCATTTTTGAAGTAAATAATGAATCGGTCCTTGATACTCGGGTCCACAATTGGAATAACAATGCTACACAAATATTCGACAAAGGTCGGCGGATTATGGACATGAATTAGGTCTAAATACTTCAAAAGTCCATGGCCATTTTTCATTCCTTCGTTGGATACAAGGACCACAAACCCGCGATATCGCTCGACCGCCGACATTGTCAGTCCGGTCAAATCCACATTCAAATTGTATTTTGAATGCGTTTCGATGATTTGCTTGGTCGCATCAAATAAATAATTGGCTATATCCATGTAAATAGAGGGCGACGCAATGGCCTTGAATACCGTGTAATTAAAAAATATGGTGTTGCCCTCGACCCGAAATACAAATGGCAGTACAGCGGCTAAATCGAGATTACTCGTAACCGATTCTGCGCAATCAAACTTCTGCTGTTTTTTGAAAAGCAGGTTTTTGGGTTTTTCATCATAATAATTTTTACGGGCGGATTCGATGCGGTTCAGAATACTAGAGTCGCTGCTAGCGGAATTATTCATTATTCTATATTTCTATATTTGTTTTTATGCTGTTTTGCGCATCTTCGCAATCATGACATTATTCGACCGTCACTACTTTTGCCAAGTTCTTCGGTTTGTCCGGATTAATTCCGCGCGCCACCGACAAATAATATGCGAGCAGTTGGACTGGCACGATGCCTAAAAGCGACGAAAATACCCCGATGTTTGGGACATATATTGGACTATATCTCGCATCTGTCGTGGCATGGCGGTCATTCGTTATCAAGAAAACCGGCGACCCGCGTGACAGCACTTCTTCGACGCAATTCATCGTTTTCGCCGAATGACGGCGGTCCATGTTGAAAATAATCACCGGGAATTGTTCGTCCAGGAGAGCGAATGGCCCATGTTTGAGGGAGCTCGACGAATACCCCTCCGCGTGGACATAGGCGATTTCCTTGACTTTGAGCGACCCCTCGCGCGCCACGATTTCGTCGGTCCCCTTCCCAATTAGGAAGACATTGTGCGTGTCTTGGAACCGGGTTTCCGCCAGTTGGCGTATTGGGCCGTCCAGCATTTCAATGACATTGGTGAAGTCGTTGGAGAGATTTTTCAAGTCGCTGATTGCCTTCGCACGACGCGGCGCATTGATTCCGGCGATTTGCGAGAACCATATGGCAAGAAGAGAGAGGCACACCACTTGACTGCTAAATGCTTTCGTGGATGCGACCCCCACTTCGACCCCCGCATTACAATAGACGCCGCAATCGACTTCGCGCGCAATGAGCGAATCCACCACGTTAATGATACCAATCGTCGTGATATTCGCATCTTTGGCCAGTTCAATACACCGGTGGAGGTCCTTCGTTTCGCCCGATTGGGATACGAGAACGAATACCACGTCGGAGTCTCGCGGGATGTCGTGCTCCGTCATTTCGGCGCCGTCGAATGCCTGAACCGTGGTGAAGCCACACAACCCTTTGAAAAAATGCATACCATAGAGGCAGGCGAAATACGACGTTCCGCAACCGAGCAATATCACGTGTTTTTTATGGATTAATTGGTTTACATGTTGCTCGAGACTGCCCAATTTCACCTCGGTATCGCTCTTGATGCGCCCTCCATTGTTGATGGCGGCATTGACGATGGCGGACTGCTCGAATATTTCGCGAATTGTCCAGTGGGGATATGGGTCGGGCACCATGGTTCTCGTGGATTCGCCCGCCTTTTTGCGCAAATAGGTGCTGGTTGTCTTGATTGATACGGACCCGAGGCACGATGATATTACGCAGATGTCGTCGTTATTTAGCGTAATGTAGTTCGATACCTGGTTACAGAATCCGCTTTGTTCGGATGTGATTAGAACGGTGTTGTCCGTCTTGCCGACCAATAGAGGCGAACCATTTCGGACGCAAAATAGGTGGTCGGGCGTTTTGACATCGACCAGAATAATTCCATAAGTCCCGTGAAGCCGCTGGATGACGCAGTTTAGCGAATCGTAGGTGGTGGCATTGGATTCAAACGCGGCGTAGTATTCGACCAGATTCACAATCACTTCGCTGTCGGTTTGTGAACGGAAGGTGAATCCCTTTTCCATCAATTCGTCGCGCAATTCGGCGTAGTTTTCGATGATTCCGTTGTGGACAATTGCGAATCGGCCACTTTGCGACAAATGGGGGTGGGCATTCTTGTCGGTTTTCATTCCGTGGGTCGCCCAGCGGTTGTGGCCGATGCCCGCGCCGCCGTTGGGGGTCGTCAGATGCGCCGTTTTTTCGCGGAGTTTTTCAAGGGAATCGAGGGTACTAGTAGAGGCGTATTTGTGGATATCGATTAGGGCGTTTCCTTGTTCGACAACCCCCAGACCGGATGAATCGTATCCGCGGTTCTGTAATTGGATTAAGCCGCCGATGATTTGCTGGTAGATGTTTTCGGTAGTAGAGGTGGTCAAGATACCGAAGATTCCACACATATAGGATTGGTTCGTGAAATCTATTTATGTCGTTTATCTATGCCCATTTAGCAATTTGCTATGCGTAAAAAATGGGCGAAAATCATCAATCCAGAAAATATAATAAACGAATTATGAGTCAAGCAAATGCCGCCGCACGAAAACGCAGAGCAGGAGGAGCATCCATTTCCGGAATGCCCGAACCGGTTGCTCAACCGGCGCCCCCTGCGGGGGCGGGACTCACTCTTCCGCAAGTGATTGCGCTCGTTGATAAGAGATTGGTTAATTTGGAAACATTTATGCGCGAGACGAAGACACAGGCTCCTGCACAAGCTCCTGCACAAGCGCAAGCATCAGCTGCTATTGACGACGAAATGCTCGACGAAATCAACACCAAGTTTGATTTGTTGGCGGGCGAGGTTGCCGAATTGAAGGATATGCTGGTGAAGCTCCAGTCTTACACCATGGAGGTGAATAAGAAGATGTTCGATGAACGCATCCAGCTGTTGTCGGATGTCAAGGATACAGATACCATGACATTTTCGCTGAATAAGGGCGAAGGGACAGTGCTGGAATTGTCCGATGATGAATAAACTGGCGGGGTTTAAGATTTTATATTTTTTAATAAAATATAAAATTGAGGCGTAGGGCGCAAAGCGCCAGTCGACACTGCGTGTCTTATACGTCAACACTGCGTGTCTTATCCGTCGACACTGCGTGTCTTGTCGGCGCTTATGCGTCCGTCGGCGCTTCGCGCCTTAGCACACCTTGCGCATGTCGATACTTCGTATCTTATACGTCGGTATGTCGGCGCTTCGCGCCTTATACGTCGGTATGTCGACACTGCGTGTCTTATACGTCGGTACACCTTATGCGCTTATGCGTCCGTCGGCGCTTCGCGCCTTATGCAATCATCGCCGCCTTAATCGCACCATGACTCTGATAATTACTCACCACAAAATCATCCACCACATAATCCTCTATATTGTCTCGTTTCACGCCAATCTTCAGCGTCGGGAACACAAAGGGTGTTCGTTCTAATTGCGTCGTCGCCGCTTCAATATGTTCTTCGTACAAATGGCAATTCCCCTTGAAATACACAAACTCATACGCCTCTAATCCACAATGGTGCGCAATCAAATGTGTCAGAAAACTGTACGACGCAATATTGAACGGCACGCCCAGCAATTCGTCACAACTTCGCTGGGTCATTGCGCACGACAACTTGTTCCCATCATGGACGTTGAATTGGCATATCATATGGCACGGGGGCAGCGCCATTTCGTCGAGCTGGGATGGATTCCACGCGGTCATAATAAGACGACGACTCGTGCGCTGGGCGGGGTCTTTGAGCGCGTCGATGATTTGCTTGAGCTGGTCTATGCCACAGCTAAGGCCGCCACAGCTTCGGTCGCCACAGCTTCGGTCGCCACAGCTTAGTCCTTGGCCTAAGCACTCATTCAATTTATTACTCACACCACCAGTCTCAGCATCATAGTCCCCGCCAAAGTGTCGCCATTGAAACCCGTATCCGGGTCCAATGAGCCCCTCCCTATAATGATGTAGGCCACGGGAATCCAAGAATGCGCGACTGGTATTGCCATCCCAAATATGGACCCCCTGTTCTTGTAACAAGGCATTGTCCGTTTCGCCGCGAATAAACCACAACAACTCTTTCAAACACGTCTTCCACGCGGTCTTTTTTGTCGTGAGAATCGGCATTTTTCCTTCGGTCAATGAGAACCGCATCATTTCGCCGAAAATGCTCTTGACACGGCCATTGCGGCCTTCTTCCCAAGTCCCGTTGTGGATGATTTTTCCGATGACATTCAAATATTGGTATTCCTCGGCGTTCATTATGGTTTTTTGGGCGACCTCTTTATACTAATTTATTGAAAATGGATAATTCTGGAACCTAGTTTGCGTGTATTTTTGTTTTGGTATAATATAGATACCAATGGATAATATCATCAGCGAGGCACGTTCGATAAACGATAATACTTTTTTTAATCATATTTTCAGCACATCCGAGGAGAGCAAGGCCGAGATTCTCAATGTGGTCCAATATGCCGTGATGGGCGTTTTGCCCGTGGTCGGACTCAACAAAACCATCCAGAAGTTCATCCCCGAAGCCGATGTCGAGAAGTCTTCGCTAGAAGTTTTAGCCGAAATCTTCATCCAAATTGTCGTGATGTTTGTCGGTGTGGTTCTTA